>Ga0209573_1000062_pt1 | contig 298198 bp, 259 predicted proteins | sample TNRBio252014_DNA_FD_185870 | JGI IMG/M metagenome (GOLD analysis project Ga0209573, IMG submission 185870) | Wastewater treatment Type I Accumulibacter community from EBPR Bioreactor in Madison, WI, USA - TNR Reactor_6/25/2014_ DNA (SPAdes)... | ecosystem: Engineered > Bioreactor > EBPR >... | reverse complement strand
AAGATTGTGAAGATATCGGGCTCCACTACGAAGATGTCGTTTTCAATAAAGTTTTTTACAAGTTCACCCTTCTCTTCAAGACTTATGTTCAGGCTGTAGTTGATAGTGCGGGCCATTACTTCTATTTCGCCAAAGTCATTTTTTAATAGCGGCCCGATGGGCGGTGCTACATTGGCCAGGTGCAGATTGGGCACTCCGTCTTTACTTAAAAAATTTCGTGTTACGCGATAGGTTCTGTCTGCTTTGGTATGATAGCGGTCATAACTCAGTTCATCGGATACAAACAAGTAGATAAGGATGCAGCACATCATAGCCAATGCCAGGCCGGCAATGTTAATAAAGGCTGTGAGCTTGTTGCGGAAGATAGACCGGATAGCAACTTTGAGATAATTGCGAATCATGGCGTTGGGGGTTTCTGTTTAAAACTGAGTTTGCGGGAAAAGGTTACGGTAAAGGACAGCAAAGTAACGAACGGGTTGCATGGGGTTTGAGAGGTTGTTTTTTATCCGCAAAGTCGCTGAGGCGCAATGGATAGCTAAGTTTATTCCTGGCACCTCGGTGGTTACTAAAAAATAATCACCTTAACGCAAGGCCTTGAATCACCAAGGTACTACGAACACGAAGGGGCACAAAGCGCTTGGTGCTTCTTTGTGTCTTCGCGTCTTTGTGGTTAAAAAAACATGATGATATCTGAACCATCATTAAAGCCTTCCTGTTCCTGCTATTGCTTTTGGGCCTCCCGGGTTCAACTGCCGCTTGTAACCTTTATATTTGCACTTTCATTCATGACGCGCAGCCGCTATTTTCTTCTGATTCTTATTCTGGGTTCCCTCTCAACCATCAGCCCGTTTTCGATTGATATGTACCTGCCGGGCTTTCCGGCCATTGCCAAAGAATTTAACATTAGTATTTCGCAAGTACAGTTTTCGCTAACAGCCTATCTGATAGGTATTGCCATGGGCCAGTTGCTGTATGGGCCGTTGCTGGATCGCTTTGGAAGGAAGAAACCCTTATACATCGGCTTGTTTATTTACATCATCAGCTCGGTGGGTTGCGCATACTCATATTCAATGGAATCATTGGTGCTTATGCGGTTTCTTCAGGCGTTGGGAGGTTGTGTGGGTATGGTAGCGTCTCAGGCTCTGGTTCGCGATTTGTTTCCGGCACGAAAAATAGCTCAGGCGTTTTCATCCATCATATTGGTCATTGCAATATCGCCTATGATTGCTCCAACGGTGGGTGGCTACTTTACCGTAGCCTTTGGCTGGCACTCGGTATTTGTTGCCCTTGCCACAGTTACATTTTTAATTCTGTTAGCTACCTACTTCTTGTTGCCTGAAGGTAAACCCGCTGATCCAGCCATCTCGTTACAGCCGCGTGCCATACTCAGCAACTTTTACCTTGTGCTAAAGCAACCGCAGTTTATTATGTATGCCATTGCCGGAGGTATTGCCATGTCGGCACCGTTTGCCTACATCGCAGCTTCAGCCGATGTGTTTCTGAATTTATTCCATGCAACCGAACAACAATACGGGTGGATATTTGCCTTCATTGCTTCGGCTATGATCGGCTCGGCCCAATTCAATCATTTGTTGTTGAAGAAATTTACCAGCCAGCAATTAGTAAAATTTGCCTTGCGGTATCAGGTAATTGCCGGTGCTATTATGGTAGCGGGTATTGTGTTAGGTTGGTTTAATATGATCGGCCTAACGATAGCTATTTTCTTTTTTATGCTGGGGCAGGGGCTAACCGGTCCTAACAGTTCGGCCCTGGCATTGGCTCCATTTACCAAACATGCAGGCAGTGCGGCTTCGTTGCTGGGTAGTTTCCGGATGTTGGTGGGTGGAATAATTACGGCTATTGTAAGTGCGTTGCACAATGGAACCCCATTACCAATGGTGCTGGGCATGTGGCTTTCGGTGGTGGTGGCCATTCTGCTTCTCACATCTGTTAAGGTAGTAATCCGCTACCGCGCGCGTAAGCGAATGGTGAAAGATGAGCCTGCGGTGTTGCTTTGATTGTTCAGGCTACCATCTTATTATTCTGAGAGAAGGAGTTAGGTAAAAATTCAGCAGCGCGTTTAGATGAGAATGCTCAGACCTAACGCTTCTTTTCACATACTATCCGCTTGAAGATTGTGTATTCATCTTGTACCTTCACGGTATGAAGAAATTTATTTTCGGTTTGGTTTTACTGGCTGCCTGCACTACACAACCAGAGTCGACTAAAAAATTGACTGGTACAGGAGGGAAACCCCGTAATGTAATCTTCATTTTGTCTGACGATCATCGTTATGATTTCATGGGCTTTACCGGTAAAGTACCGTGGTTAAAAACACCTAACTTAGACAGGCTGGCAAAGGAAGGGGCTTACTTTGAAAACACCTATGTAACCACTGCGCTATGTTCGCCCAGTCGTGCATCAATTTTAACCGGCTTGTATTCGCATACACATACGGTAGTTGATAACATTGCGCCCGATCCGGGCAATCTTGAGTTTTTTCCGGAGTATTTGCAGCAGGCAGGTTATCAAACTTCTTTTTTCGGCAAGTGGCACATGGGTGGTGACACCGATGAACCGCGCCCGGGCTTTAGTCATTGGGAAAGTTTTAAGGGGCAGGGCGTTTATTATAATCCGCAACTCAACATTAATGGTAAACAGGAGAGTTATACCGATTCAACATACATAACCGATTTACTTACAGAGCATGCAGTAGATTGGTTGGCTAAACGCGATCAATCGAAACCGTTCTTTATGTATTTATCACATAAAGCAGTGCATTCAGAGTTTGCTCCGGCCAAGCGACATAAGGGTGTGTATAAAAATGAACCAATCAGTTTACCATCTTCATTTCGCACGTCCGATCAGCAGGTGAGTGGCAAGAAACGGATCAACAATGATATTGAAACCGAGGTGAATAAGAAGGAGCCATTAAAAACTGATACCTACTATGGTGAAGGGCGCACACCCGATTGGCAAAAGATGCAGCGCGAGAGCTGGCATGGTGTAGATTACATGTACCACGGGCAGATTTCTTTCCCTGATTTTTATCGGAGCTATTGCGAAACCTTACTGGCTGTAGATGAAAGTGTGGGCGCGGTATTAAAATATCTTGATGATAACGGACTGGCAGAATCTACTCTTGTAATTTATATGGGCGACAATGGTTTTTCGTTTGGCGAGCATGGGTTGATTGATAAACGCCATTTTTATGAAGAGTCGGCCAAAGTACCGTTCTTAATTCGTTGCCCGGAATTGTTTGGTGGTGGTTTAAGACCCAAGCCGATGATTCAAAACATAGATGTTGCGCCTACTGTATTGGAGGTGGCGGGCCTGCAGTTGCCAAAACATTTTCATGGCAGATCTATTTTGCCCTTGCTGCAAGGCAAAGAGGTGGTGTGGCGCGATAAAATATTTTATGAATATTATTGGGAGTTTGATTTTCCGCAAACACCCACCATGCATGGTGTGCGTACCGACCGGTATAAGTTAATACGGTACCACGGCATTTGGGATACCAACGAGTTTTACGATTTGCAGGAAGATCCCAACGAAATGAATAACCTGATTGCGAGCCCGGAACATCAGGCATTGATCGAAGAACTCACAGCTTCTATTTACGACTGGCTTGAATCTACAGACGGTATGCAAATTCCGCTAAAGCGTACAGTGAAGAAGCGATTTGGAGATCATCGAAATCAATCGCTATATTGATAAAGGGAGAATGATTTAGCAGATTAAATCAAATACATGATGGAAGAGCTTCTGATTGTCTTTATTGCACTCGCCACAATTATCCAATTTTGGGCCTTTATTGATATGGCCTACACCAAACGAATGGAGAATAAAGGGTTGTGGATGCTGATCCTTCTACTTCTTCCGCTGGGGGCAATGTTTTATTTTCAGAATCGTAAAAAACTGATTCGGACATTTAGTCCACAGTTTAGGCAACAGCCTCTCCTATAATTTTCAAATGGCTTGGGAATTGAACTAACTCTTGCCGGTTTGAAACCCGATACTCGGGCGTTTTGATTTGGTAGGTTTAATTTCAAATTCTTTCACATCATCCAAAATGATGGTCTCCATTAGCTCGGGCGTACGTTCTTCTTTTTTCATAGAAGCCAAACGTAAGTGTTGGTTCTTTACCGATTCGCCTACTACTTGCCGTACCGACCGCGCATTACCAAAGTGCGAATCGCGTTCGGAATGTAGAAACGCAAAGTAATCTTCGAGGTGTTTGCGTGCTCCCTCTTCCAGTCTTACTCCTTCTTTTTTAAATAAACTATTTGCAATGGTATTCATTTCTTCAGGCGCATAATCCTGAAATTCAAAGTAACTATCAAACCTTGACTTGAGCCCCGGATTTGATTCAATGAATTGGTACATGTTTTCGGTATAGCCGGCTACAATAACACCAAACTTGCCTCGGTTGTCTTCCATGCGTTTCAGAATAATCTGGATAGCCTCACCACCAAAATCGTATTGCGATCCTTTGCCATTGGCCAGCGAGTATGCTTCATCAATAAACAATACACCCCCCATGGCTTCATTTATTTTCTCTCCGGTTTTGATAGCGGTTTGTCCTACATAACCGGCTACTAAACCTTCGCGGTCTACTTCTACCAGATGCCCTTTTTCCAGAACGCCAAGTCCTTTATAAATCTTAGCCAGTATGCGGGCCACAGTTGTTTTACCGGTACCCGGGTTTCCTGTGAAAACGGTATGCAATGAGAATTTGTTGAGAATGTCTTTTCCGGTTTCCTGATAGAATTTCACCAGCTTAACCATTTCGTTTACTTCTTGTTTTATTTTGGTAAGGCCGGTTAACGAATTCAGTTCGGCTAAACTTTCGAACAGCAGGTCTTCTGAATTTTTAGAAACTGGGGCTGAGCCTGTGGCGGACTGGCCGGTAGTGGTTTGAGTAAGTTGAATGCCATTGGTTAAAACCTGTGCATCTCCTTCTTCAGCGGCATCGCCCACCATAAACGGTACAGTAGCAATCAGATTATCTAAAAAGATTACCTCCATGGTGTAGGTATCGCGGCCCCACCGGCCCGGAGTTTCGCCTCCCCAACCCGGAAACAGCGTTGTAATTTGGCCGAGCGTGTTGGCTGCTACATAGGTAACGTACGAGCTGCTTCCTTTCAACAAGCCAGCTTTATCATAAAAATTAAAAAATAGTTCTGCATAATAATCGCTGTGTACTTTGTTCTTCAACCGGAAGTCGCTCCACACGTAGCGGGTTTCTTTTTGACTAAATGCTTTCAGGTATTTTTTATTTTCTTGTGTGGAAGCTTTGCCATCGCCTTCAAACAGCCGTATCGATTCAATGTCGAAGAAAAGATTTTCGCCTTTACGGGCTGCGCCTACATCTTCTATATAAAATGTAGTTTCACCCACTTTTACTTCATCGATATAACCTTCCCATACGTAGATTCCTTTTAGCCAGAATGTTCCGTAAGTCGATTGCCCCCACGATTCGCGGAAGTACACAATGTTTTCATCCTTACCAATGATGCGTTTTTGTTCCAGATTACACAACTCTCTGCGGTGTGTGCCATTTACAAAAAAACATTTCAGGCGTATGTTAGCTTCCCATTCGGCCTCGTCAAATAGTTTATTGAAAACAGAAAACTCTACCCGGATATACGTGGTTTCGTAGCGGTCGTACACTTTACGGTATTTTTTGGTAGCATCAGCCATCCATTCATCAGATGAGTGGACTTTAATACCACGAAATTTGTATTTGCCGGGGTTTTTGTTTTCAGAAGAATCCATAGTATTTCAAATCAAGTCTTAAGACTAAGGTAAAGAAAAAATGAAATTAGGGAAGAAGAGAAGATATAAAATAAGCTCTAATTTTTAACCTTAAACGCAATTCGCCATAATCCCCTTAATTCATTATTCTTATACCCAACGGCTTTATCGCGCGGGTATAATTTCTGAATACTGGCATCGGTACTAAACGTAACTTCTTTACCGGGCGTGCCATGGCAGGTAAGGCAAAGGGGCTGTGTAACAATGGGTTTAAAGAAAAGCACCGAATCATCTTTTAAAACCAGTTTGGGCGTAATGGTATTGCCTTCGCTTAAATCAATACCAAAACCCTTCATCATAAAAGTTGCGAGCTCATCGGCTTTGTTGCGGGGGTTACGCACTTTGGTACTAACCCGTTTAATCGATGCCTGGTGGGCGAGCGAAAGCGAATCGGTAATAGGATAGGCGCGCAGGTTACAATAATGCAAGGCTGAATCGATACCTCCGGTTTGCAACGCTCGTTGCAGTTCGCCACTAAGGGTTTCAAACGAAAGTTTGGCAAGGGCATTACCGCGCGAAATGTAGGTGGTATCTAACTGCGAATAGCTTTGTAGTGTTTTTTTACTGTTGCAGGAAATAAGCATAACGAGCGCGAATAGCAGAATCAGGTTTTTCATGTCGGGAAGTTCGGAAAAAATATTATCCCGATAAACCATTTTAATGCACCCCGTCAAACCACTCTTTAAAATCACTTACTTTTTCGCGGCTTACTATTATCTCAGGTTCCCATTTAACCTGGGGTGTAATTTTTAACCGGCTGTTGGAATAAACTACCACATCTTGTATGGCGCTTATGTTTACAATATAGCTGCGGTTAATACGTTTGAAAATTTTAGGGTCTAAAATTTCATCCAGGTTTTCCAATGTATAATCGATGATGAACTTGCGCAGTTGATTGGTGATAAGATATACATCGCGCCCATCGGCAAAAAACAAACTGATCTGATCGACCGTAATGGATTTGATGTGATCGCCCAGCTTTACCATAAACCTGTTTTTGTAGGCACGTTCCGGTGCGTTCAATGCGTGTAGCACAGTTTCAGTACGATCATCGCCCCAGCGTAATTGTGTGCCCAGGTTTTCTATTTTTTTTAAACTGTTGGATAAATCGGTAAACGTAATGGGCTTTAATAAATAATCGATGCCGTTTACTTTAAAGGCATCGAGGGCATATTCGTTGTAGGCAGTAATAAATATTACCGGTTTGTTGATTTTTACTTCTTTAAAGATTTCAAAACTCATTCCGTCCTTTAACTGAATGTCCATAAAAATCAAATCGATAGAGGATTGATGTTCGGCAAGCCAGTTCACCGCTTCTTCAACCGATTCGGCTTTGCCTTTCACTACAATGCCTTCGCTGTAGCGTGTAAGATAGCGCTCCAGTTTTTCGGCAGCCGGAGTTTCATCTTCAACAATCAGCACATGTAAGGAAAGGCTATTCATGGTTTACTTCTTCGTCAATTTGCACCAGCGGAAATTTAATATAATTTTCTTTGCCGGCTTTAACCTGCACAAACGGGTTCTCGCTAAAGAAGGCATACGACCGCTTTAACCGATCATAGGCCTGCAAACTATCCTGGTGTAACAGCAACCGGTCGTTAAGGGTATGTTGTAACACCAGATATTCATCCCCTTCTTCCAGGTACAACCGGATTACAAGAGGCGACTCTTTTGAAATTAGTGTGTTGCGCACAATAGAATCGATAGTAACCAACAACGAACCGGGGATAAGTTGAATATTGCGTGTATCGCCAACAGCATTTAGCAGGTTAAGTTGCGGGTGTTTGTAGTTCAGTAATTTTATCAGGTGATCAGCCGCCTGCAATTCTTCCTCTAACGAAATCAGTTCTTTGTGCCGATTGATTAGCCCATACCGGTAAATGCCAGCCAGGTAATCAATCTGCTCCTCGGCCTTGTCGACATTATGTTGCAAAGTAAGAATCAGGTTTTCAAGACTTTCGTAAAGTAAATCTGGATTAATGTCGTTTCTGAACGAAATAAAATCGGATTCTAATTTTTCACGAAGTTTTCTTTCCTGTTGAATGAGTAGGGTGTTTTCCCGATTCAGATAAAAATTACTGAAGAATAGTGCATTATAAAGCAAACCGATCGATCCGTAGATTGCCAGAAAAACAGATAACTCGTTAGTGCTGATCGCAAAACCAACTATCCATATATAGTAGGCCCAGATGGCAAGCGCAACCAGCGTTAATGATACACTTAATGTAGCCAATAGCTGCACTGTAATTCTGCGCCTGATGCTTTGTTTACTCAACCACTTTTCTGAAACAGAAAGCGTAAACCGCATAGCTTCGAGAGAAATAAATGCTAAGCCAATGCAAACATATACTTCAACTCCGCTAAAAATATTTTCCAGTTCAGAGAAATCATTATTAATAAGCAGAATGAGCAAATACACCATTACGCCCAGCACGGGTGCAGCAAGTATGCGAAACAAAGCCTGGTGTATAAAAAGCCGGTTCATATCTGCGAAAATGAGAGAATGGGTGCGGGCTTGGTTAAATTTTTGATTACAGGCAACGTTACCGTGAATTTCGTTTCGTTTTTAATACTTACTTTTTCGGACGAAAAGAACTGGTACCGGCTAACAATGTTATGTAAGCCAATCTGTAAACTTTCGGTCTTCGTGGTTGTGGTTTTAGAGTTACTCACCATTATCTGTGTATTATCCTGTGCTGAAATATAAATAAGCAGCGGTTGCTCTTTCGATATCTTATTATGCTTTACCGCATTTTCTACCAGTAATTGCAACGTCATAGGCGGGATCCACGTGTTGAAAAGGTTTTTAGGTAAGTTAATTTCAAGTGTAAGGTGTTGCTCGTACCGGGCTTGAAGCAGATAATAATAGGCTTTTACAAACTCAATTTCTTCTTGTACCGTAACTAGTTTTTCTTTCTGGTTGTCGATAACATACCGGAATGTTTCGGCCATTCTGCGAATAAACTGTTCGGCCATAGCCGTATCCTTAAACAGAAGAGCAGAAACAGTGTTGAGGCAATTAAATAAATAGTGTGGACTGATTTGAGTTTTGAGCGAGTTGAATTGTAGTTCAAGTTGCAAGCGATCTAACCGCATACCCTCTACCTGTGTTTTGGCATAGTACCGGTATGAGTAGAACAAGCCATAAAATATTTCGGATATGAACAAGGTAAGAATCAGCAAGATTCCCATTCTGATTACATCATCGTTACGGATTTCAAGTAAAAGAATACTGGCCGTAATAGAGCAGGCAAGCACCAGCGTTCCGTTTAGTAAGAAACCAGAGATAAAGCGAAGCAAGAAATGTGTGCGCCAATCAATCCATTTATCCAGCATTTTATCAACCTGCCAGGCAATAAGAGCGGTAAGGTTTATAATAAGTGTAAATACAACAAATTCGTAGGCCTCGAAACGCAGCGATGGAAACCTGCCTTGTGCACTATAAAATATGTACACAAAGAACAGAACGCCAAGGGCGGTGCAAATAATAACCAGCGTGCTATACTTTTTCATAGTAGGGTGAGAGAAGCCTGGAATTTGCATAACCCAAGCTACCTTAATTTTTTGAAAGAGTTTAGCGATCGAGGGCGCGTATAGCCCGGCCGTAGTAAGTTTCTGAACTTATTTTACGTGCGGCATTTCGGTATGCAGTTTTTACGGCATCGCTGCCTGTGCGTACATGTGGAGCCGCGCTTACCAGTACTTCGGTAAAGTAGTGATCGGAGGTAATACTTTTGGCTGCATTAAGAATTGCTATTACGTTGGCTTCGTTCAAATAAGAACGATCAAGTGCATTTTTAAAAATAACAGATTTATAATGATCGCTTCCCATGTCGGCACCATATTCAACCAGTTGGGTAAAGGCTCCATCTGAAAATTTTTGTCTATTTAACATGCTTGTTAATATTTCGGTACGATAATGATCGCTTGCAATGGTAGAGGCCACTGGCATAAGCTCATTCAAAACGTTTTCGTCAATCGATCTGTCCAACATCGATTTGATTACCTGCGTTTTGTAGTGATCGGAGTGAATATCTTTAACCGATTCTACCACACGCTGGTGCGCAATAGCCGGAAGGTCGCGTTCTAATGCTTGGGTTAAAATAACCATTCGGTAATGGTCTGATTGTACCGTTTTGGAAGTGTTAATCATCTCAGTTACCATAGCATCGGTTAAATTGTGCTGGCGCATAAGGGAAGTAAGTATTTCGGTTTTGTAATGGTCGGAGTGAATCTTTGAAGCTGAAGTAAGCGCTACCTGTACGTTTTCCAGCGAGGCAGGCTGGCCTCTTAACACTTCTTTTATAATCTGGGTTTTGTAATGATCGCTGCCCATTTTATCGGTAGCTGCAAAAGCGGCTTCGGTTGCTTCTTTGTTTCGTAAAAATTTATGGAGATTATCTTGCAAAAATTCCGAAATGTAATGGTCGGAGTGCATGTTGCCGGTTACTTTATGTATAAGCGTGGCATAGTCTTTTTCAAGAACAGGTTTCTTCATTAACATACGGGCGTAGTACGATTTTACATGATCGCTTTTAATCGCGTCAATTTCAGTAAGCACAGCTTGTGTGCCGCCTTTAGAGTAGAATCGGTTTACGCGGCTTTCCGCAGCAATAGTGGTTGTGCGTACTACTTCAGGCAGAATTTCGGCCAGCCACTTACGCCCTTCGGGGTCAAAGTTTATCTCGGTGCGCCCTTCATAGTATCGTTTAATGAGTACACTCCCCTCGCGGGTAATTTTTATGGTACGCCTTGATCCAAACGAAGTTTTGGTTACTTCAAAATAACCATCGTGCGACATGCTGCTGATGTCGCGGTCGTCATCCGATACTTCAATTGTACCCCGTATTTCAATATTAAAACTGTTTAATCCATCGGAAGTGCGGTAGGTAGTCTTCGCATCGCCACGCGATGCATAAATGGTGGTTTTTTCTGGCTGCCCGGTGGTGGCCAGGGCAACTCCCATCAACATAAAAAGGTAGACTAATCTCATAACAAATGGCTTTTGTAAGCTATTACGGTGCAAAGGTGGGGTAAGGATTCAAGGCGGGCAATCGTTATGAAATGAACTGCCGTATTGATGTAGTGAGTTGTAGATTACAAAAAACCACGCTGCCTGCGGGCTTCAAAAACCACCACGGCAGCAGCATTAGAAACATTCATCGAGTCGATTTTACCCTGCATGGGGATAATAATGTTGGCGGTGCTGTTTTTAACCCAAACATCAGAAAGCCCGGTGGCTTCGGTACCCATAATAATAGCGGCAGGCTTTGTAAAATCGGTTTGATGATAGGGGGTAGAAGACTTAAGGTATGTACAATAAATATGGATGTTGTTTTTCTTTAGCCAGGTTATGGTTTCCTCGCTGGTGGCCGAAGCAATTTGTTTGGTAAACACACAACCTACGCTGCTGCGGATTACGTTGGGATTATAAAAATCCGTTTGCGGATCGCATATAATAACGGCATCCACTCCGGCTGCATCGGCTGTGCGTAATATGGCTCCCAGGTTGCCTGGTTTTTCTACGGCTTCCAGAATCAATAGCAGCGGATTGGCGCTTAACGTAATATCCTGCAGGCGGTGGGTTTTCTGTTCGGCCACAGCCAAAATTCCACCGGTGCTTTCGCGGATGGCGATTTTATCGAACACTTCTTTGGATACGGGTATCAGAAGTTTGTCTTGCCGCAACAAATCGCCCGATTCGTTCTTATCCAGAATTTCTTCGCAGAAAAAAATATTACCGATACGATAGCCGGCATCCATAGCCATGCGCACTTCTTTGGCTCCTTCTACAATAAAAAGTTGTTGCTTTCTGCGTTCGCGCGGTTTTTCCAGCGCAAGCAGGCTTTTGATTTTCGGGTTTTGGGTGCTGGTGATGAGAAAGTGCATGCGTTCAAAATTCAAGATTCAAAATTCAAGATCAAAGCTTTGACTCACCGTTATTTCTTTTTGAGTTCGAAATTCAGAGCCAAACATTTCCCAAAAAATATGCTACCTTGTAGTAGAAAAACACAGACTTGTTATGGACATTGATACTAAATACAAACTGCTCGAAAAACTTATACAAACGCGTGAGGATGCAGTGTTGGATCAGGTAAAAGCTGTTTTGGGGGGATACGATAAAGATTTTTGGGATACGCTGGATAACGAAACTCAGAACTCAATTCTCAGGGGCAAGGATCAAAGTCAAAAAGGCCAGACGCGACCACATGACGAAGTAATGACAGCACTTAAATCCCGTTTTTCAAAAGAATGAGATGAACTATTCTATTGAATGGTCAGATGAAGCTGAGACAACGTATATAAAAATATTATTCTATCTGGAAGAAAAATGGACAATACGGGAGGTACGCAATTTTATGGCGCGTACTGAAGAAGTGTTAAGCTTTATCGACAAAAACCCCGGGATTTATCCTCACTCTGAAAAGCAGAATATACACCGTGCAGTAGTTACTTCTCAGGTTAGCCTCTATTATGAAGTACATGAGCGAAAAATTATACTGCTCAGTTTTTCTGACAATCGTCAGGACCCCGATAAGAAATTCTGATTGTATGATTAAAATTTTAATCACACCTTCTTCTTATTTTTACCGAAATTTTGAACCTTGAATTTAATCCATCCTTCATCCTGGAAAGACTACGAACTGATAGACTCAGGAGACGGACAAAAGTTGGAACGCTTTGGAAAATTTATACTGAACCGGCCCGAACCTCAGGCAATCTGGAATAAAACCTTACCTGAAAAGGAGTGGGATTATGCAAGTGCAGTATTTAACCGCGAGCAAAAGGATAAATACCGGTTTTCGGATGATGTAAAGGGCGGTTGGACTTTAAGTAAGGGAATGCCGGAAACCTGGGGTGTTGCCTATCAATACAATCAACTTAAGCTAAATCTTCGCCTGGCCCTTACCAGCTTTGGCCACGTGGGTATTTTTCCAGAACAGGGTTCTAACTGGAATTTTATTTTCGACACAGTTTCCTCGTGGAACAAACCCGGAAGAGTACTTAACCTGTTTGCCTATACCGGTGCCGCATCGGTAGTGGCACGGGCGGCAGGCGCAGAGGTAACCCATGTAGATGCTTCGCGGCCGGGCCTTAACTGGGCTAATCAAAATATGCAACTGAATAACCTGAAGGATATTCGGTGGGTGTATGAAGATGCGCTCAAGTTTGTAAAGCGTGAAGCAAAGAGAGGCAACAAATACAATGGTATTATTATGGATCCGCCACCGTATGGCCGTGGGCCCGAAGGAGAGAAGTGGACATTACAGGAGAAATTAAACGAACTGGTTTATCTGGCCAGCCAGTTGCTGGAGCCATCGCATTCTTTTTTTATTCTTTCCATGTATGCGGTGGGCCTATCAAGCCTGGTAGGTTTAAATGTGGTGAAGACGCACTTTCCAAAAGCCGAACCGGAATGCGGAGAGTTTTTTCTGAAATCAAAAACCGGCTGCGATCTTCCGATGGGTACTTTCTTACGATTTGTGCGTTAGTTTACTTTTGTAGCGTAGGTTTCCAGCTTGCCAATTTCCTGATCAATCATCCACAAGCCAACGCCTTCCTCACCAATCAGGTCGAACAACTCAACAGCCCTGCGCGCAATGGTTTCTTCTTCGCGTTGTTCCATTACATACCATTGCAGAAAATTAAACGTAGCAAAATCTTTAATCTGAAAGCAATGATCTACAATCGTATTTATTGATTTAGTTACTTCTAATTCATGATGTAATACGGTTTGAAATACCTCTCGTAGCGAAGTAAACGTATGCTTAATGTCTGCAATTTCGGGTTGCAGGGCATGGCCACCGGCCGTATTCACATAATGAATAAGTTTGAGCATGTGCATGCGCTCTTCTTCCGAATGTTTGTATAGAAACTGTGCCGATACTTCGTAGCCTTTAGTTTCGCACCACGAGGCCATCGACAGGTAAGCAGCCGAGGATTTTCCTTCCATCATAATCTGCTTGTTTAGCTTATCTTCAGTTTCGGTGGTAAGCGAACGGGCTGGTGTTACAATTTGTTGTTTCATGGCTATTGGGTCTACGTGTATATCAAGTCTTGTACAAAACTCCGAACATCGTATTTCAGTTCAAAATTTATTCAAGTATTTATAGTGCTCTGTGCCGTTCGAATGTGTTTATTTAAAATAATTAAACAGATCGTAACCAAAACTTTACAGTCCCAGGGTACATCATAGCTAAATGGTTAGAGTTTTTATTTTTTTGATGGTAATGGGGGCTCAACCCGTATTTGCCCAAACCCTTTATCGGGGTATAGTGGTAGATTCTGCGAGTCTTACCAATTTAACCGGGGTACATGTATCGGTTAAACACGGTAACCGGGTTGTGGCTACTAATACTTCGGGTGGATTTCTGATTACCGCAAAACCCATCGATACCCTCGTTTTTACAGCAATAGGCTATCACGCACTTGAGTTGCCTCTTATGTTTGAGGAAGATGCCCTTTTTATTCTTTTGCGCGAAAACCGAATACTGTTGCAGGAGATAACCATCAGAGCAAACAGACTTTATCCCAACAAAGTTGAAGATCGTACCAAAGTGGCGCCCGGTACATTAAGCAAAATTCAAATGTTCGAGTCGCCCTTTGATTATTTCTGGAAACTGGAACGCGAAAAGCGGAAACTCTCGCGTGTTATTGAAGAGAATAACCGCACGCAAATTTTCCGGCAGGTAATTACCGACCCCGATGTAAAAACCATTATGATGGAAGACCATCATATAGATGAAGAAACGTATTACAACCTGATTGAGAAATTCAATATTCAACATCCATCCATCCATTACTTTACCGATCCCGATGCCATTATGGAAGCCCTGCACGGTTTCTTTGAAAAGAACAAACCCGATTAGTAAACCAATGTCGTTTAATTAAGCCTTTTTTATGGCCTCACGTAAACCCTCCGTATTACTACTGCCGGAATATTGTACGGGAGCCTCCGTTAAAATCGCCAAATAAACCTATCTTTGCCGCCTTAAAGTCAAAAAAGAAGCGGAAAACAGCGTTTATGGAAGTAAATAAAATCAGAAACATCGCCATTATTGCCCACGTTGACCACGGTAAAACCACCTTGGTTGATAAATTATTGCATGCCGGTCATCTCTTTAAAGACCATGAAAATCCTGGCGAGCTTATTATGGACAGCAACGATCTGGAACGTGAACGAGGCATTACCATTCTTGCTAAAAACGTTTCCGTTCGGTATAAAGATTATAAAATCAATGTAATTGATACCCCCGGCCACAGCGATTTTGGAGGCGAGGTTGAACGTGTACTTAATATGGCCGATGGTTGCTTGTTGCTGGTAGATGCCTTTGAAGGCCCCATGCCACAGACCCGTTTTGTGTTGCAGAAAGCATTGCAACTCGGTTTAAAACCGATTGTAGTTATAAATAAAGTAGATAAGAAAAATTGCACGCCAGACGAAGTACATGAATCAGTATTCGATTTAATGTTTGCGCTGGATGCAAACGAAGATCAATTAGATTTTCCTACATTTTACGGTTCGGCCAAACAAGGCTGGATGAGTACAGACTGGAAAACACCAACTACTGATATCAATGCATTGATTGAAGGTATAATCAAATATATTCCTGCTCCAAAAATTGATGAAGGAACAACACAAATGTTGATTACATCGTTGGAGTACTCTTCATTCATTGGCCGTATTGCTATTGGGCGTGTGCAACGCGGTTCGGTTAAGCCAGGCCAGCAAATTGCTTTGGTTAAGCGCGATGGCGGAGCGGTGGTTAAAACCCGCATTAAGGAAGTTTATGTGTTTGAAGGATTTGAGAAGAAGAAGGTGGAGCAGGTTAATGCCGGAGAAATTTGTGCCTTGGTAGGCTTAGAAGGTTTTGAAATTGGCGATACCGTTGCCGATATAGAAAAACCAGAAGCGTTGAAGTCAATTGCGATTGATGAACCAACCATGAGTATGTTGTTTACCATCAACAACTCACCCTTCTATGCCAAAGAAGGAAAGTTTGTTACCTCGCGCCACATTAAAGACCGGCTGGAAAAGGAACTGGAAAAAAATCTGGCGTTGCGCGTAGGCGAAACCGGATCGGCCGATAGCTTTATGGTGTTTGGCCGTGGCGTATTGCACTTATCAGTATTAATTGAAACCATGCGCAGAGAAGGCTACGAGTTGCAGATTGGACAGCCGCAGGTAATCTTTCGCGAAATTGATGGGGTGAAGTGTGAACCGGTTGAAGAATTAACTATCGACTTACCCGAAACGGATGCTGGTAAAGCCATTGAAACCGTTTCGATGCGCAAGGGCGAAATGGTTAACATGGAACCTAAGGCCGATCGGATGATTTTGAAATTCATGATTCCATCGCGTGGAATTATGGGCTTGCGAAATTATTTATTGAACGTAACAGCGGGTGAAGCCGTAGTTACACACCGTTTTAAAGAATATCAGCCGTACAAAGGAGAAATACCGGGCCGCATTAATGGTTCGTTAATTGTAATGGAACAGGGCGAAGCCATTCCGTACAGTTTGCACAACCTGCAAGACCGCGGTAAGTTCTTCATCAATCCGGGCGAGCCTGTGTATGAAGGACAGGTAATAGGTGAGCATAGCCGTAGTGGCGACCTGGTAATAAACGTTACCAAAACCAAGAAGCTAACCAATATGCGGGCTTCCGGTGCCGATGAGAAAATGAAAATTGCACCTCCGCTTAAGCACACCTTAGAAGAAGCATTAGAATACATACAGGCCGATGAATATGTAGAGGTAACACCCAAGTCAATTCGTCTGCGTAAAATTTATCTGAACGAAAACGATCGTAAACGCGAACGCAATAAGGCAGGATCGAATGCATAAAAGTCTTCTAATCGGTATACTTACACTAGCCTCTTACACTTTTGGGTTTGCACAAAACTCAAAGTGGGCGGCCTGGGAAACAGAAGCCGATACCCTGATGGGGCGCGAAGATTTTAAGAAAGCCATTGCGTTGTATACCAAAATCATTAAAGCTTCGGGTCTTAAGCAAAAAGATAACTACCGCCCTCTTTACAAAAGAGCGGTTGCATTTTACAGTTCGGGCCAATGGCAACCCGCTATTGCCGATATAACTAAGTTTATTCCAGAATTTCCGCAGAACTATCAGGCGCGCATTTTACGGGCTCTTGTATACCGCGAATTAAATGATGCCGATAACCAATTGATTGATATTGAATCTGCAATAGAACTGACGGGTGGCGACCCTCAATTACTTCACTGGCGTGGGAGTTTACTGATGGAGAAGGAAGAGTATCAACGCGCCAAAAATGATTTCAAGCAGATTATTCAGATACAGGACGATCCGGAAATTGAAATGAATCTGGCCCTGGTGCATTACTCGATGGATGAGTTAGACAGCGCACTTATGGCGGTTAATAAAGCCATTGAATTGGATGGAACTTATGGTGCGGCTTATTATTATGGAGGTGCCTTTGCGTTGGAGTTGGAACAGTACGAACAGGCCCTTAAGTTTCTGGATGTAGCTTTGCGTCTGGAGCCAGAAAATTTACAAGCCCAATTCTATAAAGGAATTTCATTAGTTGAATTGAAGCGTGAGGAAGAAGGTTGCAGATATCTGAATAAAGCCTTTTATAGCGGGATAGATGATGCAGCCGATTACCTGAAGCAGTATTGTTACGAGGTTCTGAAAGACTAATTTCCAGTATAGCCGAAATAATTTTTTTAAAAATGGCACAGCAAATTCTCATTCTCGATTTCGGATCGCAGTACACTCAACTAATTGCGCGAAGAGTACGTGAACTAAATGTGTATTGTGAGATACATCCCTTTAATCACATTCCAACCATTACACCCGATATCAAAGGGGTAATTCTTTCCGGAAGCCCGTGCTCGGTGCGCGATGCCAATTCGCCCGATGTGGATATAAAACAGTTTGGAAAAATTCCGGTGCTTGGCGTGTGTTATGGTGCACAGTTAATAGCCCATAAAAGTGGTGGCTCGGTAGCGCCTTCGCAGATTCGGGAATACGGTCGCGCAAAACTTACTACCGTTAATCATCACAATGAGTTATTAAAAGAGATCTCGTTGGATTCACAAGTGTGGATGTCGCATGCCGATACCATTACGTCAATCCCCGATCAGTTTGAAATTATTGCCAGCACACCTTCGGTTAAGGTAGCTGCATTTCATTTGAAAGGCGAAAAGATTTATGGTATTCAGTTTCACCCCGAAGTAACGCATTCGCTGGAAGGTAAAAACCTGCTACGCAATTTTGTGGTGCATATTTGTGGCTGTGCACAAGACTGGACTCCCGATCAGTTTGTAGAAACTACAGTGGCCGATCTGAAAAAGAAGTTGGGTAATGATAAAGTAGTAATGGCACTATCGGGTGGAGTAGATTCTACCGTAGCGGCTATGCTCATCCATAAAGCCATAGGAAAAAATCTCTATTGTATTTTTGTTGATAATGGCTTGTTGCGTAAAGATGAGTTTGCACAGGTGTTGCAATCGTATCAGGGCATGGGCCTTAATATTAAAGGTGTAGATGCTAAAGATAAATTTTACACATCCTTAAAAGGATTGGCCGAACCGGAGTCAAAACGCAAAGCTATTGGTAAAACATTTATTGATGTGTTTGATGAAGAAGCTCACGCGCTGACTGAAGTAAAGTGGCTGGGGCAGGGTACCATTTATCCGGATGTGATTGAGTCGGTTTCCGTAAAGGGTCCATCAGCCACAATCAAGTCGCACCATAATGTAGGTGGCTTGCCTGAAAAGATGAAGATGAAAGTGGTAGAGCCACTGAATACATTGTTTAAAGATGAAGTTCGTTTGGTAGGAAAAACACTGGGTATTGATCCGCTTATTCTGGGTCGCCACCCTTTTCCCGGGCCAGGTTTAGGTATTCGTATTTTAGGAGAGGTTACGGCCGATAAGGTGAAGATACTACAGGAAGTAGATGCAATTTTTATTGGCGGTCTTCGTTCGCATGGGTTGTATGAAAAAGTATGGCAGGCTGGTGCCGTATTGCTTCCGGTTTATTCGGTGGGTGTAATGGGCGATGAGCGTACCTATGAACAAGTTACGGCATTACGGGCAGTAGTAAGTGTAGATGGCATGACGGCCGACTGGGCACATCTGCCGCATGAATTTTTGAGCGAAATATCTTCCGATATTATTAATAAAGTAAAAGGCGTTAACCGGGTAGTGTACGACATTAGCTCAAAGCCCCCGGCAACCATCGAATGGGAATAGCGGCTTAATTTTTGATTGATTATATTGGCCAGCAGAATGAAAAGGCCCCACATGAGTAAGTATTTGTTCTTATTATTTGTTGTTGCCAGTCTTACACAGGCAATTGGTCAGGATTTCAAAAAGCAATTCAGGCAGGCTAAAGACTTATACGAAGAAAAGCAGTACAGCGCAGCAATGGCTGCCTTTAAGCCACTAACCGTTTACGATCAGACCAATCCATTTCCTGAGTATGCGTCATTTTATTATGCCCTATCGGCTTACCAATTAGGGTATGGTTCGGTAGCGAAGGACATGTTTTTGCAAATTAAAAAACTGTATCCATCGTGGAATCAGAAGCAGGAAGTTGATTACTGGTTATGCAAATTGTATTTCGATCAGGGCGATATTTTTCAGGCGCTGAAGATGGCTTCTGCAATTTCCGATCCGTCTTTTCAAGCCAGCCTTACAGACCTTAAGCGGTTTTATCTGGATAAGATTAACGATAGCGAAACGCTTAAAATGGTTTTGGAAGATTATCCGGAAGAGCGTGAGGCAGGGCGTGCCTTATTAAAGGTATTAGGTAAACAACCATTTCATCTTCAGGAAACTGCTATGATGGAATTGTTGATTACAAAATTTAATCTGCCTCGCGAAAAACTTATTACAGTTGAAACTCCGAAACCAGTATTTAAAGATTCGTATCGGGTAGCGTTGATAATGCCTTTTCTGGCTGCCACACTGGATCCTTCGCCTGTAGTAAAGCGCAATCAATTTGTGCTTGATATTTATGAAGGCATAAAACTGGCCGCAGACTCTCTTCGCAAGCAAGGCATTAACCTGGAAGTATTGGCGTACGATAATGAGCGCTCACCTGAACTTACCCGAAAAATTTTATTGCAGGAGGAACTCAAATCGGCCGATATAATTATAGGACCACTTTTTCCGGAAGAAGCTAAACCGGTTCTGGAATTTTCTCAAACCAACCAAGTGAATGCATTAATAAATCCGGCTTCTAATACTATTGAGTTTGCCCCTAATCCATATTCATTTTTGCTTCAGCCAAGTCATGAAACATTAGGTATTCGTTCGGCAGAATGGGTAGCCCGGAATGTGCACAGAAAGAATTGTCTGGTGTACTATGGCGAAACGGTAAAAGACTCTGTAATGGCTTTTGCTTTTATTAAGAAAGCGCTTGAGTTGGGTGTTAAGGTTGTGTATGCCGAAGAGGTGCACAAAGAAGCATCAGCTAATATTCTTACCAACCTCGTTTCGGCAACCGAGTATGATGAATGGAAAAACCCCCTTCAGTTTAAACTAAAAAGAGATAGTTTAGGCAGCATCTTTGTGGCATCGGATAATGAGCTGATTTACTCTAAGGTGATAAATGGGGTAGAAACAAGAAACGACTCTATAACTATAATCGGGCAGGAGAGTTGGCTAACCGATACTTCAATCGACTATTCAAAATTTGAACGTACCCGGGTTAATCTGGCTGCACCCAATTATCGGGCTATCAGCAACCCGGCTTATACAGAGTTTCGTAAGAAATTTATTCAAAAACATGGTATTCTGCCGGGCGAATATGCCACCCTTGGCTACGAAACTACCATGATGGTGGGCCAGTTTTTCAGTAAATATGGAGCCCGGTTTCTCGAACTTATGCCCCCAGGCGAAATTCAACCCGGGCATCTGGGTACTGGCTACCTGCTTTTGCCAGGCCGCGACAACGGGCATGTATCGTTCATTAGCTTTAAACAAGGGGTGGTTGTTACCACGGGAACCGAGTAAGCCAGAATGTAATTTTGATCAAATCCTTACACCAAAGCGTTCATCCAAAAGGCATTTAATACCTTTGTAGCGTATTTGAATCCGCATCTTTTAGTATTTTTAGGAGTAACTTATGGTTAACGTGCGCACTACCCTTATCTGCCTTTTATTGCTTAGCTCGGTTATGGCGTTTAGCCAGACTACCGAAAAAGTGGCCGTTACATTCGATGAGCTTTACGATGAGCCTTATTCTATTAATAAGTTATTTATAGCATTTCAGCCCCTTTACGGAGAAATTTTTGCAACAAACGTAAATGCAGGCTATGGTGTGGAAGCTCAATACTTCCATAAAAACAAGTTTAATATTAAAGCCCAGTTCCGTAAATCGTATAGCAGTAAGTTTATGGACTTTAATCGTGAAAATGCGCTGCAAAACAGCACGGTTTCCAATGTCCCTGAAGTTTTTAATTATTTTGAGTTTGGGGGTACCTACCACATTAAGGACTTTGATGAAGCTTCCACAACTAAGATTTTCCTTCACCGCAAAAAAATGACAAGCACCCGGTGGGCTGCCACTCTGGCTACCTATGCCGAAGTACCCAGCAAGCTCCGGAAAATTTACGGAGCCCGTATGGGGATGGTAATTTGGGATGCAACGGTTGATATAAACCGAACGCTGGATAAACAGAATCTTTCTTATGCTAACCTGATTAATAGCGAAAACAACAGTCTGCCCGAAACATATGTAGATGGAAATGGAGTAACGCAAGACATGATGGCCTTCTCCAATTTGTATTCAACCAATGCCTATATAGGAGCATCCCTTACCTGGATCCGGAATATTGCTGTAAGTTTTGACAAGTTTGACAATGCCGTGGATGATGGTATGTTTAATGTCTATTTTGATGTGCTGTTTGCTCCTTCTATGAAATTAGACCCGGTTAGTTATAATGGCTTCGATTATTCAACCAGTGCTATTAAACTAAATAAAATAGGAGCACGCCTTGGTTTTGAAGGTAAGTATAACCGCACTCTGGGTTGGTCTTATGGTGGCGAATTGGGGTACAGACCTTCGTTAGATGGCCGTGGCTTCTTTGCCGTATTTAAAATTGCGTTCCCGGTATTCAGTTCTAACCTCGACAATAAAGTCGAAGCTTTCAAAAAGTAGTTCAGATAATGCACAACATCCTGATCACGCACATCCACAAATTAGTGCAGGTGAGAGAACAGGCTCTGGATTTTATTGGGGGCCGGGCTATGGGCAATCTTCCGGAGTTGGAAAATGCCTATCTCGTAATCACTAACGGTTTAATTTCAGATTTTGGGCTGATGGATAATTTACCATCAGATTTAATAGCATCAACTACGTTAAATGCTTCGGGCCGATTAGTATTACCATCTTTTGTTGATTCGCATACACACCTGGTATTTGCTGATACACGCGAAGAAGAATTTGTGATGAAACTGAAAGGAGCAACCTATCAGCAGATTGCTGCTTCGGGTGGTGGTATTTTAAACTCAGCGCGAAAGTTACAACAAGCCAGTGAGGATGAACTTTTTGAAAAGGCATTAACACGGGTTTCTGAAATTATTGCTACGGGTACAGGGGCAGTAGAAATAAAAAGTGGCTATGGTCTTACCACCAAAGATGAATTAAAGATGTTGCGCGTGGCCCGAAGGCTGGGAGAACAAACACCGCTTACTGTAAAAACTACGTTGTTAGGTGCACATGCTGTACCTCAGAATAAATCCAAAGAAAAATACATTGAGGAAGTAATTCAGGAAATGATTCCGGCAGCAGCCGAACAAAAGCTGGCCGATTATGTAGATGTGTTTTGTGAGACAGGATTCTTTACCCCCGAAGAGACCGAGAGAATTGTGGAGGCCGGAAAGCAATATGGATTGTTACCCCGGTTGCATGCCAATCAATTAGGACGTTCGGGTGGTGTACAGACAGGAGTTAAGACAAAAGCGATTAGTGTTGATCATCTGGAAAATATAGGAGTAGAAGAAATTGAGACACTGAAAGGAAGCTCTACCATGCCGGTTTCGTTACCCGGTGCCGCTTTTTTTCTGGGATTAACGTTTACACCAGCGCGGCAAATTATTGATGCCGGTTTGCCGTTAGCCATTGCATCAGATTACAATCCCGGCAGCGCACCCAGCGGAAGTATGCCATTCAACATAAGTTTAGCGTGTATAAAGATGCGGATGCTTCCGGAAGAAGCTATTAACGCGGCTACTATTAATACGGCCTACACATTGGGGCTGTCGCAAAGTCATGCTACCATCACAAAAGGTAAAGTCGCAAATGTATTTATTACAAAACCAATGCGATCGGTTGCTGCCATTCCGTATGGCTTTAGTCGTAATCCCGTAAGTCAGGTAATCTTAAATGGACAATTAATTTCAGAATACGAATAAGATGGTGAAAGAAGAAACCGTTAAAGCCTTGTTGCGCGATGTACCTGATTTTCCGAAGCCTGGAATATTATTTAAGGATATTACTCCCTTGCTGGCCAACCCACAAGCCAGAAAACTGGTAATGAATGAAATTGCAGATCATTTTCGTAATCAAGAGATAGATGCCGTGGCAGCGGTGGAGGCCCGCGGATTTATTTTTGGAATGTTGATAGCCGAAGCGCTTGATGTGGCTTTTGTTCCAGTACGCAAGGCTGGCAAACTTCCATATCATAAAGTTCGGGAAGAGTATGACCTTGAATATGGAAAAGCGGCCATCGAAATGCATGTAGATGCTTTGAAGCGCGGAAGCCGCATCCTTATACACGATGATTTATTGGCAACGGGCGGAACGGCTGGTGCAGCAGGCAACCTGATTCATAAACTGGGTGGAGTGGTAGCAGGATATTCTTTTATTATTAATCTTGCCTTTTTGCCAGGTGAAAAAATTTTATCGGAAAAGTTTGGGGTTAAACCACACTATCTGGTAAAGTACGAGTAGTTTGGATGGAATTAATTTCCTCATAACTTTCTGATAAATTTAACTGCTATAGAAGGGTAATGAATGTGATTAAGATACCCATGTTTCCCCTCTCCATTTTTCCATTGCCGGGCGAAATGGTTCCCCTGCACATTTATGAGCCTCGCTACCGCCAGCTGTTAGAAGATGCCGAGAATAAAGACATGGCATTTGGTATTTACTATAATCATGTCTCCAACATAGAAAAACTAGGTTCGCTTGTAAAATTAGAAAGCGTAATAAAACGCCATAGCAATGGCGAAGCGGACATAATAGTTAAGTGTGTGGATTTACTTTCTATGAGCAAATTGTTCCGAACCTTTCGCGATAAGCTTTACCCCGGGGCAGAAGTGGAGTTATGGAATGTTGATCTTTCCGAACCTATGGATAACACGCTTCGTCAGCACTTTTCCGAATACATGGGTGTAATGCATTTGAGCCACCCCGAAAAAAGTATTTCAATCTTTGATGTAGCCAATGATTTGAACCTTGGGTTTGAAGATCGTCTCAAATTCGTACAGTTACCGGACGATCGTAAATCTCCGTTCATCATTACTCGGTTAAAATATCAGATTGCCTTATTAAAGGAAGCAGAAAAGGCTAAAGACGTTTATCATCTTAATTAAGTTTCAGTACTGAAATTATTTTAGGTTTAACTCAACCTTTACGATAGTCGTTTCGTTTGAAACGGACTTCACACAAAACTTCCTTCACAATTTTTTTTAACATTCTTTAACACCACTCGTGCAACAATTAACGATTGCACTGCGTCATAAGGCTATAAATTTATTTTTATGAAAATATTACAAATGGTGTTAGCAGGTGTGCTATTCAGCACATGTGCATTTGCGGGTGTGGTTGATGAACCAGCCTCGACAGAAGGTTTTGCGGTTACGCATGTTGCAGGCAGTACAGTACTAAAAGTGTACTATGCTTCGGAACAAGCGGGTAATGTTAAAATTACAATTCTGAACAAACAGGGGGATGTGGTTCACACAGAAACAATACGAAAAATTTCGAACTTTGTAAGACCCTACAACCTTTCTCAGTTATCGGCAGGTGAATACAAGGTAGTGATTCAGGATAGGAATGGTATACGGGAAGAAGTAGTCCAGTTTTCAAACGGAAAAATTGATAAGTGGATCAACATCCTACGGTTACCTGAAAATGGAAAGTTCCTTCTTTCTGTCAAATCAAAAGCGTCAGATCAGATTAATGTAAATGTATACGATCGGGATAACCGCTTAATTCATTCGGAGGCGCGCGATGTAAAAAGTGATTTTGCTGAAGTGCTTACCATCAAGAACATTAACGAATTTACAATCGAGATTACCGATAGCAATGGTGTACTTAAAACACTGAAGAACTAATGAAGGTGTTTGCTTAAAGGCAGAAGTAACCCGCAACCAAACGTGCGGGTTATTTTCTTGTTGTACATGCAATCGTTTGAGATGTTAATTTTTTTATTACCTGTTGGTTTTATTGAATTTCTCTGGTTCTACAGACGTTAGTTTACAGTTACTGCATACATAAAAGGCCGCAAACGTTTTTTTATTTCAAAAATCAAGTTTACTTACAGCCTTGTAACCATACTTTGTTTGCAGCCGTACATTTACACTGAAACAAAACAAAAAAACTATGAAAACTAAATCAGTTGTACTTGCCTTAGTGATGGCTTTAGTATCGGTGGCAGCACTTGCGGCTGATCCTGTAAATCCAAAAATGGTTGTAGTAAATCAAAAGGATCCGGCAACCTTCAAAGTAATTTATGAAGGATCGCAAACAGGAAAACTAACTTTAAGAATATGGGATAACCAGGGAAATAAAGTAGTAACACAAACTATTTCAGGTGTAGAGAGCTTTATGCGCACGGTAAATTTTGCAGGCATGACAGCCGGTGAATATACCATTGAAGTAAGTGGAGCCAATGGTAAACAGACTCAGAAAATTACCTATCAGCCTGCTGCTGGTGTTTCTACCCAAAGCGCCATTCATTTATCTAAATTATCAGCAGTAGATAAATATCTGCTGGCGGTATCAAATGCCAAAGAGGTAAATGTAAAAATTTATGATGGTGTAAATAATCTGGTACACGATCAGAATGTGGCTGTTAATGGAAGCATTGGCCTGGTGTATGACCTGAGCAAAGTTTCTGGCTCACCTAAGTTTGAAGTTAGCAGTGCTAACGAAACAAAAGTTGTACGATACTAATCAAGAATTGTTGTTTTAGGAGTGTGTGAAAAAGCCCCCGCGTTGTCGGGGGCTTTTAATTTTCTACATATTCCTGCGGTACTGCCCGCCTACTTCAAACAACGCTTTGGTTATTTCGCCCAGCGAGCACACTTTGCAGGCCTCAATCAACTCTTCAAAAATGTTTTTGTTTTGAACAGCTGCATGGCGTACTCGCTCTAACAGCACAGTTGCCTTTTCTCCCTGAAATGCATGCAGGTTCTTAAGCATGGTAATCTGATACTCTTTTTCTTCGGTTGTAGCCCGAATCACTTCTTGCGGAATAATAGTGGGAGAGCCTTTTGAACTTAAAAAAGTATTTACTCCAATGATAGGGTATTCGCCTGTATGCTTTAATGTTTCGTAATACAGACTTTCCTCCTGAATCTTTCCGCGTTGGTACATGGTTTCCATTGCACCTAACACGCCCCCACGTTCGGTAATGCGATCAAACTCACTCAATACCGCTTCTTCTACCAGGTTGGTAAGTTCTTCAATAATAAAAGAACCTTGCGTTGGGTTTTCGTTTTTGGCTAAGCCTAGTTCTTTGTTGATGATTAACTGAATAGCCATAGCTCTGCGCACACTCTCTTCTGTTGGGGTGGTAATGGCTTCATCGTAAGCATTGGTGTGCAACGAATTACAATTGTCGTAAATCGCGTACAAGGCTTGCAACGTTGTGCGGATGTCATTAAAATCAATTTCTTGTGCGTGTAACGAGCGACCTGATGTTTGAATGTGATATTTCAACATCTGGCTGCGGGCATTCGCATTGTATTTATTCTTCATCGCCTTGGCCCATAGGCGCCTGGCCACGCGACCGATTACTGCGTATTCGGGATCGATACCATTGCTGAAGAAGAACGAAAGGTTAGGAGCAAAGTCGTTAATGTTCATGCCGCGGCTTAAATAGTATTCCACGTAGGTGAAACCATTGGCAAGCGTGAACGCTAACTGTGTGATGGGGTTGGCACCGGCCTCAGCAATATGGTAACCCGAAATAGAAACGGAGTAAAAATTTCTAACGTTCTTATCGATAAAATACTGTTGCACATCGCCCATCAGGCGCAAGGCAAATTCGGTAGAGAAGATGCAGGTGTTCTGTGCCTGATCTTCTTTTAGGATGTCGGCTTGAACGGTACCGCGTACTTGTGATAGCGTTTCAGCTTTTATCTTTTCATAAACATCTTTAGGTAACACCTGGTCACCGGTTACGCCCAATAACATTAAACCTAAACCATTGTTGCCTTTAGGTAAACTACCTTGATAAGTTGGTCTTTCTTTGCCCTTGTAGATAGCAGCAATCTTTTTCTCAACTTCATTTTCTAATCCATTTTGTTTGATGTACACCTCGCATTGCTGATCGATTGCCGCATTCATAAAGTAGCCAAGCAGCATGGGGGCAGGGCCATTGATGGTCATGGATACAGAAGTTTTCGGATCGGCCAGGTTAAAGCCACTGTATAACTTCTTAGCATCGTCCAGACAGCAGATGCTAACACCTGAGTTACCAATCTTACCATAAATATCCGGACGATAATCCGGATCATTTCCGTAAAGTGTTACCGAATCGAACGCGGTGGATAAACGTTTGGCTGGCATGGCCATACTTACATAATGAAAGCGTCTGTTGGTTCGTTCGGGCCCGCCTTCACCCGCAAACATTCGGGTAGGGTCTTCGCCTTCGCGCTTAAACGGATATATTCCGGCTGTATAGGGAAACTCGCCTGGTACATTTTCCTGAAGGTTCCATTTTAACAAATCGCCCCAGGCTTGGTACCGTGGTAACGATACTTTCGGAATTTGTAAATGAGAAAGAGATTCGGAATGAGTTTGAATACCAATTTCTTTATCGCGTACCTTAAACTTGAAAACGGGTGATTGGTATTGATTTACTTTGTTACCCCAGTCTTCAATGAGTTTAATGTTTTTCGGATCGATGTTGAGTTTTAATTTATCCACCTCACCCTCTAACTCCCTCTCCAAGGGAGAGGGAGAACCATTTGCTTTTATATGTTCAACGGTTTTCTGAACAGCGTAAAGTTTCTGTGCTGTTTCACTTTGTTCGGTTACCCATTGATCGTACGCGCGGTTGTTTTCTGAAATTTCGCTGAGGTACCGTGTACGATGCGGAGGAATAACAAAAACTTTTTCTGACATCTCCTGCGTAATCTCGAATGATGATTTCAGATCAGCCCCCGTTTTTTCTACAATCTTTTCAATAATGTGCTTGTACAATTGGTTCGTACCCGGGTCGTTAAACTGCGAAGCAATAGTGCCGAACACCGGCATATCTTCAGGCTTTTTATCAAATAGCTGATGGTTGCGTTGATATTGTTTTTTTACATCGCGTAAAGCATCTAATCCACCGCGTTTATCAAATTTGTTCAGTGCAATTACATCGGCAAAATCAAGCATGTCGATTTTTTCGAGCTGGGTAGCGGCACCGTATTCGGGTGTCATCACATAGAGTGATACATTGCTGTGGTCGAGTATTTCGGTATCGCTTTGACCGATGCCCGAAGTTTCAAGAATGATCAGATCGAACCCGGCAGCTTTTAAAATACTAATGGCATCTTTTACATAAGCCGACAGCGCGAGGTTACTTTGTCGCGTAGCTAACGAACGCATATACACACGCGGATTGTTAATCGCATTCATGCGAATGCGATCGCCCAACAGGGCACCACCGGTTTTTCGTTTTGATGGATCTACTGAAATCAATCCTATGTTTTTGTCTTTGAAGTCGGTAAGAAATCTGCGTACAATTTCATCCACCATCGAAGATTTACCCGCGCCACCCGTACCGGTTATTCCCAACACAGGTGCTTTGGATTGTTCTGCTTGCTTGTTGATTTCGTTTAATGTATCGCGGTGTTCGTCAGAATAATTTTCAGCAGCCGAAATTAATTGTGCAATATCCAAATGACTGCTGGCTGCCAACTGCTTCCTGCTTACTTTTTTTCCAGTTGGAAAATCTGCTTTCTCAACAAGATCATTAATCATTCCCTGCAAGCCCAACGCGCGGCCATCGTCAGGCGAATAAATTTTGGTGATGCCATACTCCATCAGCTCTTTACTTTCTTCGGGAAGAATTACACCACCGCCACCACCAACAATTTTAATATGACCTGCGCCTTTTTTCTGCAACAAGTCGTACATGTATTTAAAATATTCGTTGTGCCCGCCCTGGTAACTGGTCATGGCAATGGCCTGTGCATCTTCCTGAATAGCAGTGTTCACAACTTCTTCTACGCTTCGGTCGTGGCCGAGGTGGATTACTTCAACTCCGGTTGCCTGAATAATTCTGCGCATGATGTTGATGGCAGCATCGTGGCCATCGAACAAACTGGCGGCTGTTACAATACGGACTTTGTTTTTGGGCTTGTATGGCTGTGGAGCTGCATGACCGGCAAGATTGGTTTGTGGAGTTTTGGCAGACTTTGTTTCAGCGCTCATTTCAGAATCAGGTTAACCGCGCAAAAGTACAGAAAAATAAGATTTGGCTAACGGCTGGTAGGGGTTTGAGACTTAATCGTTTATCTTAATTTTGCAGTTCATTTAAGTGTTTGATGCTGAGTTGGTTTAATATTTATGCGCCATCTGAGAAGGTTCCGGAGTCGTTGAGGCAATCCGTTTACATAACCAATATTCTTTCATCCATTTTCGCGGTATTAGCACTTATTCTTTTTGGTATCCTTTTCGTCATGTTTGTGTGGACGGGTACGTCCATTTTTATCATTCTGGTAGCCGTAATCTTTGGCTTGGTGCCTTTAATTAATAGGGTTAACCACGATGTGGGTCGCCTCTTGTTTTGCCTGGTGCCGGTGTATGTTACGTTCGGTATTTCGCTCTATGGAAAGATTAAAGTACCGGAACAGTCCTATATCACGTATTTCGATATACGCTTTATTATTCTGGTTACAACCATTTTACCGGCAATTGCATTTGTTATTGAAGAAAAATGGAAGATGGTTGTTTGCCTGGTTTCAACTCTGGCTTGTTTGCTATTGTTCGATCCGGTTCACAATGCTTTTGGGTTAGGCTATTTTCAGCGCGGGTTTACGGCACGCTCCTATTATTACATGAACTACATAACGCTGGTTTCTTTTCTGGTGTTATCCAGCGGGATTATTGTGTTAAAGATAATTACGGGACGGGCCGAGGCACAGGTTAAGAAATCGGTTCAGGAATTAAATTCCAGCAACCAGTTGTTGATGGTAAAGAATGAAGAATTAGTGAAGTTGAACGAATCGATGGCCCAGCAGAGCGAGAAATTGATTTTCCAAAAAAAGCAAATTCATGAAAGCCGTGAATTGATTGCCGAGGCTAATTTAATGATTAGCCAACAACAGGAAAAACTAATTGAATCTAATAAAGAACTTGCAAAATTGGTAGAACAAAAGACTGATGCACTAACGCTGGCGAACGAAGAATTAATTCGGCATAACAATGAATTGCGACAGTTTTCGTACACGGTTTCACATAACCTGAGAGCTCCGGTTGCCCGTTTGCTTGGCCTTACCGATTTGTTTAACCGCCTTGAACAGGCTGATAACAAAGACGGAATAGCCAGCATGATTCAGAAATCAGGAAGAGAACTGGATGAAGTATTGAAAGATCTTAACCAGATTATAGACCTGCGAAATGATTTGTACCGGGTGCGTGAAAAAATTCACTTTAGTGAAGAATGGCAGAAAACTATTTTCATACTTCAGGAACAGATCAGGCCGGGTTACCGAATTCAAACTAATTTTGAGCAAGGGCCAACCATATTTTCAATTCGGGCTATGATCCAGAGTATTTTGTACAATCTGGTAAGCAACGCAATTAAGTATCGTAATCCGGAACGGGAGTTGCACATTGATATCACCACTACGAGACAATCCGATCAATCCATAATATTGAAAGTAAGTGATAATGGGTTAGGTATTAATCTTGAATCTCAAAAGGAGAATGTGTTTAAACTCTATCGCAGATTTCATTCTCATGTAGATGGTAAAGGTTTGGGTTTGTATTTGGTGAAAACACAAATAGATACACTGGGGGGTACCATTAACATTGAAAGTGAGATTAACAGAGGTACAACTTTTATTGTAACATTACCTCATCCTCAGAACATTAGTGAGCAGGTAATTTTTCAAAGCGAGGTTGCCCATATTTATTTTGATGCGGATATTAATAATACGGTAATCCTTTGGAAAGAAAACGTTACCGCTCCGGAATTCAGAAAAGCTTACCAGGCGGTACTCCATTCATTAAAAACTTACAATTCTCCAGGGTGCATTGTCGACTCCAGGAAGCAAGGGCTTGTGCCAGATGAAGAGCAGCAATGGCTTGTGGGTACGGTTATTCCGGAGGCTGTGCGGCACGGATTAAAACGCATTGCAGGAGTTGGTTTGGCAGAGCCATTGCGTAAAGCGTATATGGAGAAGATAATGGCAAAAGCCGGGTTACTTGGTGTAGAATTGAAATTTTTCAGCGAAATGAGTGATGCGGTTGCCTGGATGAAATCTTTTACCCGGAGCCAGAACGGATAATAATATTGACGCTATCTTTAGTTTACCTTTGTTAGCAAATTACTTACCATGAGCCAGGCATTTGTTCGGGAAGGAGATGAGCAAAGTTTATCGGATATTCCGCCTACGGTTAACGCATTGATTAACTTTCTTACCCGCGAGAATAACGGTGTGCGGGTATATGAAAAAAAGCTAATTGATGTAGATGGCACCTTTGTGCATGAGATGAGTAATGGGTTGCGGTATGGGAAAGATGGTGCCGGCCGTTGGATTGTGGTTGAGATATGATTTACCACGTTATTTCAGAAGCCGTTTGGAATGAGCAACTTCACTCCGAATTTTTAGTAGTTCCATCGTTACAGACAGAAGGATTTATCCATTGTTGTACGAAGCATCAGGTTGAGGGTGTACGGGCACGATATTTTAAAGGGCAGCCTGGTTTACTCTTACTAGAAATAGATGAAAGCAAATTGGAGAGCGAGGTGCGATTTGAGAAGTCTACGAATGATGAATTATTTCCGCATGTGTATGGGCCAATCAATAAGAGAGCAATACTTAGCGTAACTCAGCTCAGAGAGGAATAACTAATATTCCTAATCTCGTGTCTTCAAAAATTTTTCAAAATCGGTTGGCGATTGACACCCGATCTGATTCATTACCTGTTGTAGTTGTGTTTTTAAAATGGCTATGGTGTGATCGCCACCAGCATTGCCAAGCGCAGCAACACCATACATAAATGTACGGCCCAAAAACGTAAACGCTGCGCCACTGGCCATGGCTCTTGCTATGTCGGGGCCTGATCGGATGCCACTATCCATCATGATTTTAATTTTGTTCTTAAATTTTTTTTCTATGGGTAGCATAGAGTGAATAGCTGATTCTCCGGCATCGATCTGTCTGCCCCCATGATTCGAAACAATTATTCCATCCAATCCAAGTTGTACGGCCATTTCTGCATCGGCTTCGCTGGCTACTCCCTTCAATACAATCTTCCCGTTCCACTTATCGCGTATAGCAGAAATTTTATCACGATTCATTTTACCTGAAAAGGTTTTGTCCATAAACTGGCCAAGTTGTTTCATGCTCTGCCCTTTAGGCATATACGGTTTTAAGGTTGCAAATTCGGGTGTACCATGAAGCAAAGTATTAATAGCCCATGTGGGCTTGCCTAAAATTTGAAGAATGTTTCGTGCCGACATGCTGGGTGGCATAGCCAGTCCATTGCGTATATCGCGCGGGCGATAGCCAAATGTTGGAACATCGCACAGCAATACCAACACGTCATACGTTGCGTCTTTCAATCTTTTAATAATATCATCGCGCAAAGCATCTTCAGCCGGATGATAAAGTTGAAACCAGGCTTTGCCTTCGGTGAGTTCGCTTATCCGTTCAATGCTTGAGGTAGTTACCGTGCTTAGAATAAAGGGTATGTTGTGTTGATGAGCAGCCTTTGCTAATATCTCTGTAGAATTTGGCCAGATTAATCCCTGCAATCCAACAGGAGCAATTCCAAATGGAGCATCGTAGGTGGTACCAAAGAGTTCGGTTTTGAGATTTACTTCGATGGCCGGATTGAGATAAACCGGCACCAACTCAACCTCGCGAAGTTCGCGGGTGTTTTTGATCAGGTTAACATCTTCATTACAACCTCCATCCAGATATTCAAACGAAAAACGAGGTATTCGTCTTTTGGCTTTTTCGCGAAGATCATCAATGGATGGATAGTTTGGGTTATAGGACCATTTCATGTAATACTTGTATTAGAAACTACATTGCGATTAGTTGAACCAGATTTGCAAGATTTTTTTTATCATTCCAATCGTTATGAATTGCCATTGCTGCGCCAATAGCCGTAGCCTGCGCTACAGAAGCGGCAAATACTTTTAGGTTCGGAAAGGCCCGTGCCAGCAAGTTCATATAAAGTGGGTTGTGACTGAATCCACCATCTACAAAAATACACTTTGTGTCGCTATTTAGAACAAACTTAGTTGAAGTCACCTGACGGTTTACGAGATCAATCATAAAATGGGTGTAGGCTTCATCAAAGGATGTATAGTTAGTAAAGTGTCCTTGTTGATAAGCTATCGAGTTTAGTTTTTTGATCAGATCGACATTGTACTTTACTTTTTTGAAAGAATCTTGTGTAACCTTGAAATGCGCTGCCATTTTAAGAGTCTCGTCTTCGTGCCATTGTCCAGCAAATAACCGTGAGGCTTTTACCGGATTGCCCTGATAACTAAGGTAGCACAAGGAATCCTGTTCAAGTTCGTTAGCAGTTAGTGGAGTTGAGTTAAACGGATTTAAACTTATACACCATGTGCCGGTAGATAGCAATACAAAAGATTCGGTAAAGCCAGCCAGGTAGGGGATAAGCGCAGCAGAACTATCGTGCAAGCCAATGCCAACAGATATTGTTTGTTTGCCGAAAGTTTTGGTAACGGTTTTGTAAGCTGGAAAGACAGGTGCAAGTTTATCTGCAACTTCTTCTTTACTCACCCATTGATGGTACTGGTTACGGGTAAAGTCCCACAGGTTTGTATGGCACCCGATACTTGTAATGCCTGATACCGGATTTTGAGTAAACAGATAACTAATGTATTCCGGTAAATGGAGCGAGTATCTGATGGACTTGAAGATGTCTGGTTTCTGATGTTTAAGCCAATAGAGTTGCATGCCCGAATTCAGGTTTCCCAGAACAGGCGAGGCTGTAGTTTTGGCAAATTCAGATTCCCCTCCGTATTGATCGTAAAATTTTTGTTTAAGTGCTTCCGGGTAGGGTTTCAGATAATTGTATAGTGGTGTTACAGGTTTTCCACTTTCGTCTATATGAACAAAGCTGGCTCCATAGGCCGAGACATTAAGCGCTTTGATCGTAAAATCCGGTTTTGATACAACCTCATTAAAAGATTGTTTAACCCACCCGGTAAGCAGGTGTATGTCTTCGCACGGAAATCCATCTTCGTCTTTTGTTTCTGAAAGTTGAATGGATTTTTCAAACCGGATATGATAGTCTTCATCGAAGAGGAAAAGTTTCTTGTTTGTTTTTCCAATATCGAAGATGGCAATGACCGGGATGCTCATGTTTATAATCCTGTTGCCACTGCCTTTGAACCTCGTTCTGAAACCAGTTGTTTGCGAACATTCAATTCTCTAAAAAGCTGAATGGGTTGCAGGGCTGCACCGGATTTTAATCTTGCTTCTGCCAGCAGAGGCCTTACATCGGTACGATAGGCTTGTTGCAGAATTTCCTGTGCCCTTGCCACATCATTGTTTTCCTGCGCACGGTTTAGTTCTCTTCGATCAATAAGCAGGGCCTGCGCATAGGCAATTTTTATAGCTTCTACCGATTGAAGCAGATCTTCCAATGGATCTTTCACATTGTGCGAGGCATCAATCATCCAGCCAAGGTCTGTAGAATGATTCATATTACGTGCATCCATGCCTTCTACCAGTTCATTGAAGATTAAGAAAAGCTGGTATGGGTTAATGCTTCCTACGGTTAAATCATCGTCACCGTATTTTGAATCATTAAAATGAAAGCCACCTAATTTTCCTTCCATCAGTAAAAGCGAAACAATCTGTTCGATATTGGCATTAGGCAGGTGATGACCTAAATCAACCAACGTATAAGCTTTGGGGCCTAATTTAGAAGCAAACAAATACGATTGCCCCCAGTCGCCAACCGTCATGGAGTAGAAGTTGGGTTCGAAGGCTTTGTATTCTACAAACATTTTCCAGTTGGAAGGCAGGGCTGCATAAATTTCTTCCAGACTTTCTAACGTGCGTTGAAACGCCTTACGGAAATTAAGCTGCCCCGGAAAGCACGATCCATCCGACAACCAAACGGTAATGGAGTTTGATCCCAGTGCTTTTCCGTATTTAATTACTTCAATATTATGATCAATAGCTTGTTGCCTTACTTTGGCATTTACATGTTGAAGCGAGCCAAATTTGTAACTGAGTTTTTGCCGGGGCTGATCCTGAAACGTATTGGAGTTAACCGCATCGAATTTCAAACCGTGTTCAGCGGCCAGAGCTTTTATTTTCCGGTTGCTTGTGGGGATATCCCACGGGATGTGTAGGGAAACAGCCCCGCTGGATTTATTAAGAGTATGTAATAGTCCGATGTCTTCAATTTTTTGTTCGAGTGAACCAGGTTCGCCCGGCCCCGAAAATCTTCCAAAGCGTGTGCCCCCGGTTCCCAAAGCCCAGCTGGGTATGGCTATTTGAAAATCAATCAGCTTACGGATTATTTTCTGTGCGTTGGGTATTTCGTTTGAAAGCTGCTTCAATTTTCGTTGGTGGCGTGAAAGCAATTTTCCATTATGCTTTTCAATCTCTTGCTTTTGAATTCTCATAGTAGCCTCTTTTGTTTAAACACCGAAGGTTGAAATTACTTTATTCAAGATAGAAAACTTCTTTTAATGGAACACTCACCGGTGAATTATCGGGATTGCTTTCCATAATATCTTTCATGTATACCCACCATTTTTTCATTACAGGATGGTGGGGTAGTGCATCGAGAGCAGTTTGATCTGGTACCGTAAGTACTCCAAATAGAAAATTAGTTTCTTCATCGATAAAAATGGAATAGTCGCGAATGCCGGTTTCCTTTAACAACACTTTTAACTCCGGCCAAATGGCATCGTGCCTGTGTTTATATTCCGCCTGTTGGCCCGGGTGTAGTTTCATTTTAAAACCGATCTTCATCTGCGGTAATTTACCTCACAAATGCCATAGCCACACCACCATCTACATTCAACACATTGCCGGTCGATTTATTAAGCAATCCACCTGCAAAAGCAAAGCAGGCATTGGCAATGTCTTCCGGTAAAATGATTTCATTCAGCAAAGTGCGTTTAGCATAATAAGCCGGAAGTTCTTCAACCTTTACACCGTAGGCTTTTGCGCGACCTTCGGCCCATGCACCTTCCCAAATTTTACTGTCGCTTATTACGGCATCCGGGTTTACCACATTTACCCTGATTTTATCTGGCCCCAGTTCAGCCGCATTGAGTCTGCTCAAATGTAACTGCGCTGCTTTAGCCGAACCATAAGCCGCGTTGTTAGGTCCGCTTACCAGAGCATTCTTGCTTACAATATTTATAACATCTCCGCCAACACCTTGCTTTCGCATTATGTTAACACCCTGTTGCGTAACCAGAAACTGACCTTTCACCAGGATGTCGTAAAGTAAATCCCAGTCTTTTTCTGTATGATCCTCAAGCGGTTTAGAGATAGAGATGCCTGCACAGTTTACCACAATATCCACACCGCCAAACGCTAATGCGGATTTGCTAAAGGCATCTTTTATCTGATTGCTGTTCAGTACATCAAGTACCACAGAACTGTACGCATCCTTACCAAATTTGCTTTTAAATTCCTCATCGGCTTTTGAAAGCCTGTCTGCATCATTATCATTAATAATTACACAAGCACCTTCTTCAACAAATTTCTTAGCGATTCCCTTACCAATGCCACCGGCACTACCGGTTATCAAAGCCACTTTACCTGTTAATGGTTTCGGCTTGGGCATGCGTTGTAGTTTAGCTTCTTCCAGCAACCAGTATTCAATATTGAAAGCTTCCTGACGTGGGAGCGAAGTGTATTCTGAAATAGCTTCGGCTCCTTTCATTACGTTTATCGCATTGATGTAAAATTCTGCCGCCACCCGGGCAGTCTGTTTATCTTTCGCGAAGGTGAACATGCCCACCCCGGGATATAAAATTACCACCGGATTTGCATCGCGTAAAGCGGGACTGTTGGGATGTTTACAAGCAGTGTAGTAGTCTGCATACATTTTACGATAGGCTTCAAAAGCCGGCAATAATTTTTCTTTTACTGCTTTGCTATTGGTGAGGTCAGCCTGAGGTGCAAGCTCTACTACCAACGGACTTATTTTAGTTCGTAAGAAATGATCGGGACAACTGGTGCCCATGGGCGCAAGTTTTGAAAGATCATTTGAGTTGGCAAATTCCAATACGCGTTCATCGTCTGTAAAATGGCCAATCATTCGCGTGTTGCTGGAGCAAAGTCCGCGCAATACTGGTGCTAGTTCTGCGGCCTGCGCGAGGCGTTCAGCCTTTGGCAGGGATTGTATTTTTTCACCTCCAAACACGGGCCTCTTCTTATTGTAGTTTTGTTCCAGGTATCCGGCACAGGTTTCAATTACTTCCAGCGTGTTAACATAACTTTCATAAGCCGTGTTGCCCCAGGTAAATAGGCCATGCGAGCCAAGCATGATTCCTTTTATGCCCGGATTTTCATCGAGGCATTTTTTAAGTTTTAATCCCAGATCGAAACCCGGACGTTGCCATTCTACCCAACCGATTTTTCCACCAAAAAGCTCTTGGGTTATTTTCTTACCCTCTTTTGCTGCGGCAATAGCAATGGCTGCATCGGGGTGAAGGTGATCAATATGCGGGAACGGAAGAAAGCCATGCAAAGGGGTATCGATTGAAGGCGCCTTGGAAGCCAGATCGTAAATGCAATGATTGAAAAGGTCAACCATTTCGTCTTCAAATTCTATTCCCCGATAAACGTTTGTGAGGCTTCTTAATCTATCCACATACAATGCCGCAAGGCCACTTCGCTTTAATGTACCGATGTCGCCACCAGAACCTTTCACCCACATGATTTCAGTTTCTTTACCCGTTACCGGATCTTTTGCCAATGCTTTGCATGATGTATTTCCACCACCATAATTGGTAAGGCGTAAATCGGCACCCAGTAAATTGGAGCGATAGATCAACAACGCTACTTCGTCACCAGCCATTGTGGCCGCTTTGGCTTCATCCCACAAGTAGCTTACGTGTTTAAATGTTTTTGTCATATTTTATTAGTCTTAAGTCCCTAGTCAATAGTCGTTAGTATTAAGTGGCCATTTTATAAAGCCTATATACTTTTTACTAAGGACTATTTTATTGCATTTCCATACCCTACCACCAGCACGGATAGAATGATGGTACCAATACCCGCGATGATGGTGATTTTTGTTTTTTTACTTACGCCTTTCCATTCTTTTAGAAGTATGCCCCACACGTTGGCAATAAGAATGATAAATGCCATGTGCAGAATCCATGAGCTGGCTCCGTTGCCTAATTTACTTTCGCCCATGCCGTAGAAAAAGAATTGCAGAAACCAGGTGGTACCGGCCAATGCAGAGAAAAGATAGTTTCTAAGCAACGGTGTTTTGATGTCAGTATAATTGGTAAACGTACCATTGCGGGCATTTAAGATCATGCACCAGATTAGGTTGGTGGTAAGTCCGCCCCACAACAATACCACATAGGTAACATTATTCTGATATAATGGATTTAGTCCCAATGCAACAGCCGATTCTGCCATTGGTTTTCCGGCTTCAATTCCAAAGTTGAAACATGAACTTAAAATACCGGAGGTGATGGCCACCACCAATCCTTTTGTAAGATTAAATTCAGCAACACTTTTCTTTTTGTCATCTTCATTCAGGTCGTTCTCTTTCAGCATCCCGGCCCGGCCGCAGATGTAAATTCCAACCAGGCATATTACCACACCCAGCAGTACCACCTGGCCCCATGTGGTAGTAAACATTTCGGTAATACTGGTTTTACCAGGGGTGGGCACAATGGCATAATAGATGGAAGGCACAATGGCACCAAAGGCTGAGCAGAAGCCCAGCACCACTGAGTTACCCAGCGACATACCTAAATAGCGAACGCCTAACCCATAAGTTAAGCCGCCAATACCCCACAAAACACCAAACAACATGGTGTAGGAAATAGTGGAAGAATCGGCCGTTCTGATAATTTCAGAAAAGCCGGGGAGTGTAAGCCACGCAGCTAGCGGAGGAACGATCAGCCACGAAAAGAGCCCGCCAATAATCCAATAGCTTTCCCATGCCCAGGTTTTTACTTTCCGGAACGGGATGTAAAAGCTTCCGGAAGCAAAGCCACCAATAAAGTGGAAGATAACTCCTAAAACTATTTGCATGATATTTTTCGGGTTTGATGGATTTGGCTGTTAAAATTGATATTCAATCACAAAATAACTATCCCGAACTGTCCTGAAAGCAAAAATTTAGTGAACAAATTAGATTTCTTTCTTTAATAAGCTGATAGCTATACGGTTGGGTAATTTTTTTGATACGTTTGCTATACATGGCTCAGAAACCAGACATATCCCATCTCATTATACTTGATGATCATTCGGCTACACCAAAGTATCAGCAGTTGGCTAACGCTGTTATCAATGCGATAAAGGCCGGAAAGTTGTTGAAGAATGATGTATTGCCTTCCATAAATGAGCTGAGTTTTGAATTTGAGATTTCGCGCGATACGGCAGAAAAAGGATATAAATATTTAAAGAGCATTGGGGTATTAGGTTCGGTGCCCGGGAAGGGATTTTATATTCGTGATACTGAGGTTAGCCAGCAGCTTAAAATCTTTTTGTTGTTTAATAAATTAAGCGTGCACAAAAAGATAATATACGATGCACTGATTTCTTCGCTGAAGGAAATAGCTGCGGTTGATTTCTATGTATATAACAATGATTTTGCCTTCTTTAAAAAACTGTTGCAAAACCGGAAAGACGCCTATACCCATTATGTGATTATTCCGCATTTCAATGAAGGTGGCGACAATGCCCACGAGGTAATTAACACCATTGATAAGGATAAACTGATTTTGCTTGATAAACTGGTGCCTGGTGTAACGGGCGAGTATGGGGCTGTGTATGAAAACTTTGAAAAGGATATTTATCAGGCACTGGAACAAGCCTTACCACAACTAAGCAAGTATCATTCGCTTAAAATCATTTTTCCAGAATACACTTACTTTCCAATAGAAATTGTGAAAGGATTTCATCGGTTTTGCAACGAGTATGCGTTTTCCTACAAAGTGATACCCGATATTCAAAGCGAAGAGATAAATGAAGGCGAAGTATTTATCACCTTAATGGAAGATGATCTGGTGATTTTGATTGAACGGATATTGAAAACCTCGCTTGTTATAGGAAATAATGTAGGAGTCATTTCCTATAACGAAACCCCACTTAAGCGGATTATTCTTAATGGCATAACCACGATGTCAACCGATTTCAGGTTGATGGGGGAAATGGCCGCACAGTTGATTATTGAACGCACCACACGACACGTTGAAGTGCCCTTTTCGCTTATCCTAAGATCGAGTTTGTAATTGTTCTGATGTAGAAAAATTAACAGTTGAAGTTAAGGTCATGATTAATAAAAATGCCCCGGCTTGTCGGGGCATTTTAAGTTAATCTGAAGTAAATCTTACCCTAATGCACGCTTGCAAAACTCCAGGCACTTCTTCACTTCCTCAATAGGAGTTGATCCTTCCGGTGTTTTGTATTCAAACTCTATAGTAGCAGGGAAGGTGTATTTATTATCACGCATCAATTTCAATACATCAGCCAGTGGTGTATCGCCAGTGCCCCAGGGCAGATTGTCTCCACCATTGGCTTTGCTCTTGCGATCTTTCATGTGCATGCTTACAATATGTTTATTCTTTTCCTTTACAAAGTCAAGTGCGTTTGAATTACCTGCAGCAATGTAATGACCGAAGTCCAGGTTAAGCGCGTTGGCCGGGGATTGACTTAATGCAGTATCCCAAAAGGTAGGAGTTTGTTGTTCGTGACCATGATACCCAACCTTCAATCCATATTTTTCAGCAGCCTTTCCAAGTTTTAAGGTGTGAGCATCGTTGCCGGGGTGTTCTAACGTAACGTGTGAAGCTCCTAATGCCTTGGCCGCCCGTAATCCATAATCAATGTCAGCATCGCTGTTTTGCATACCAAAGGCATCGGGCTTAAACGCATAGATATCAACACCGGCCTTTTTGTACATTTTTCCAAACTCTTCGAATTTCGAAATCGGAGCAGATAGCCTCCACTTTGCAATTTCTTCGCGGTAGATTTTATTTTTAGCTTCTACATCGGCCATTATTTTTTTTTCTTCATCCGTTAGCTCTTGCTGCTTTTGTCTTTTTTGCCAGATGGGTATAAGTATACCAAGGTTTATGGGGTTTTTTGGAGCACCTGCAAATGATTCAGCTGGTCCGCCCATTAGTTCAATGTTGGTAATGCCGCACTGCCGAATGTAATCTAAAGTTGCTTCTGCGCTTTGATCGGGTAAATCGCGGAATGAATACGTGATCAATCCGATCTTTACCCCCTTAATGGTTGAGCCTGCTTTGCCAATGTTGTTGATAAAGTTAGGCAATCCAAAAGTTTCATGGCTTGCCAGCATCGAGCCCGCTACAAGAGCCGAAGCGGTTCCGATAAATTGACGTCTGGTGGTTTTATTTTTCATGCGTTTAAAATTTAAAGGACGTTATTGGTTTATGATTTCTGCTTTGTTATGAAATTGAATTTCTACCATTTGTACCAGGACTTTATTTTGCCCGGCTTCCGGATTTTTGAAAACGAAATACACATCGTGTGTGCCACTTACATTAGTAACCGGAAGCTTTGCTGATACTGACATAAATTTGCGAAGCGCATTGAAGTCGATAGATGCAGCGGTAAGCGGACCCACCTCAGCCGGTTTCTTCTGGTTGTTATTCGCTTTCTGTTGCTGCTGTTGCATGGCCATAATGGCTGACCTGAAATCAACATCTTTTGGAATTACCTGATCAGTTTTTCCGATCAGCGGCCCATCTGTTGCATCAAGATGCACTTCTACAATTCCACCGATAGCACCCGACCGGGGAGATGCCTGTAACAATATTTCAATTTGTTGAATGTCGGTAAAGTCAATGTTCTTATAGCCTAAGTACGATTGATCGCCCACCATAGAGAAGGAGCGGGAAGGCGTAGTTAACACCTGGGTACCCGATGAAACATCGGACAACTCAGGATCAAGCACCGGATTGCGCAAGGCAATAATTTTTTCTGAAGTAATGGCCGGCATTTGAGCTGTTCCTTTGTCTTGATAAGCTGCACGCAACAGATAGCCGCCACGCTTATTGTCCTGAGCAGGTGCTTGCATAACAAATGTTCCTTTTAACGGAATTTCCTTTGCAGGCTGCTTAGGGTCTGTTAAGCTCATGATGTACTTCACCATATTGGCAGCCTGAGGCGGAGTGATTTGCGGATGTGCGGCCATTACATGATCGCCCCAAACACCACCACCTCCATATATAATTTTCTGAATCAGTTTCTCCTGACCAGCCTTATCGGTTTTGTATTTGTTGGCCACATCAAGGTATGCCGGCCCCACCGATTTTTGGTCGATTAAGTGACACGACTTACAATCGCTGTTGTTGATCAGGCTCAGTCCCACAGAGAAAGTGATCCAATCGTCTGTGCTTTTGCGGTTGGCTGCAATGTGGATCAAGTCAAAACCTTCAGGAGCATAATCAAAATTTGTGGCTATTCCTTTTGCTTCAATGCCCTGCCCTATGGTGCCGTCTTCTTTGTCATTTACAGTTATCTCGTAATCTAAAGTACTTCCTTCAAAGTAGAAGCTCTTGTTACCGCGGTTAATGTTAATATCCACAACGGGCGGATCGTTACCGGCTTTCAGTTCGAGGAAAGATGAATTCTTTTCACCTTTTGTATCGGTGGCGGTAAACGTTACTTTATACACTCCGGCTTTATCCAGCGTAAGCGCTGTATTGGCATCGGTTGAAGTTTGAGTGAACCCGTTGTCGGATGTAATGGACCATTCATACGTTAAAGCATTTTGATCGTATTTGTCGTAATCGGTTGTTCCTTCTGACGAAAGGTTGACTGTAAACGGTAAAGCCCCGGCTACGTTATCGGCCTTGGCAATTACAATCGGTTTACGATTACCTCCATTGTATTCAATTTTTACTATGCGGGCATTATCGTTGCCACGGAACCATGCTGAGCCATATTCCAAAACATACAAATCTCCTTCGGGGCTAAATTGCATATCGATAGCACTGCTGAAATTTTCTTTGGGCAAGAAGCGCTCCATGCTTTTGAAGTTACCTTCCTCATCCATGGTAACAGACATAATCCAGCCTCGCATAAATTCAACAATCAGCAATTTGCCTTCGTAATAAGAAGGAAAGGGGCGAGGGGCATTTTTAAAATCAGCTTTTCTGAACACCGGCCCGCCCGTTGCACTTCTTCCCGAACTGCCAACTAACGGAAATTCTTCTGAGTTAGAATAAGGATACCAGATAAATGCACTTTGAGGTAAAGGCAATTCAGTAAGACCGGTATTGTTTGGCGAATTATTAACCGGATGTGTAGCATCTGCCTTTGTACCTACGGTATTGGTTGCGTAATCCTGTAAAGAGTAGGCAATATTGTTACCGATAAAATAGGGCCATCCGAAAAAGCCGGCCTTGCGTGCCTGATTAAATTCATCATACCCTTTGGGGCCAATGGTTGAATCGCGCGAAGCATCGGGGCCTACTTCGCCCCAATAGATGTACCCGTTTTTACTGTCGATAGAAACCCGCCAAGGGTTACGGTGCCCCATGGTATAAATTTCAGGGCGGGTTTTATCAGTTCCTTTCGGGAACAAGTTGCCTTCGGGAATAGTATATGAACCATCAGCTTCCGGATGAATACGTAAAATTTTTCCGCGCAAATCGTTGGTGCTTCCGGCTGCGCGCTGATCATCCCAGCTTTCGCGCCCCGGGCGTTCATCAAAACCGGCTGTTCCGTTGTCAGGGTTGCCCGTGTTATTGCCTACTGTTAAATACAGATTTCCTTCTTTATCGAATACCATACCGCCACCGGTGTGGCAACAGGTTTCGCGTTGGGTAGGAACTTCCAAAACTATTTTCTTGGTATCGGCATACAATGAATCGCCATGCAATTCCCAACGCGCTAATACGTGTTTCGGCTCTGAGGGATCAGCATAGTACATGTATATCCAATGATTGGTTTCAAAATCAGGATGTGCGATAAGGCCCATTAACCCTTCTTCTGCTTCGGTAACTTTCCCTTCCTTGCTTGTATATTTTGTATTTACCGGAATGGTGGCAAGTGTTTTCACTTCGCTGGTGGCGGGGTTGAAAGATTTCAATCCGCCCTTGCGTTCAACCATAAGAATGCGTCCATCTTTTAAGAAGGACATAACCATTGGTTCGTCTAACTGGCCGGGTTGGGTTAGCACCGACCGTACGAAACGATTTTCTTCAGGCGGCAACGAGTCATCAATCTCTGCTGTTTGTTTGCAGGCAGCGGCCAGAAGTATGAGTAAAAATGCAGGCAGGTATTTTCTGACTGCATGTAAAGTTAAATTGTGGTGCACGGGTTATCAGGTTTAGTAAAAATATTCTTATTTCTTTTTGTATCGAGTGGTACGGTCGTCATTGATCAAGCCTTTCCAGTTTAATCCATAACCAAAGTCGTATTTATTTCCTTGTTCATCAACAAAACAATCCATATCGTGCGGAACATCTTCGGCCTGCTTTTCAACCACCTCCATGTTGGCCGGCATTTGTAAAGGCAGCAGAGCCGATGGTTCGGCAGCACCAGTCAGTAAATCAAGCAATGCCTGATTTTGTACCCCGAAGTGAGCCAAAATAGCGTTACTATTTTTTTCAAACTCAGCAAAAATCATTGGTGTATTCAAATTTACAGCTACAATAACAGGTTTACCATTCATCTTTTTGTGGGTATCGTTAACCATACCAAGATCAGTAATATTAACCGCTTTATTTTTTTTGTTTTTGTACGAGCGATTAGTGGTTTTCTCCAACGGATCGCCACCGGCAATACTTACCTCCCGCGCTTCTTTGGCGGTGTACTCGCCATACTGCAGTGAAATGGGTACGTACCCGTTACCTCCTTTATCGGCATCTGATTTAGTATAACCAATTCCGGTTTCAGGGCTATTAATAAAGACCAGTGCATAATCGGCTTCAGCCGGATTTTCTGTAGTGTTAAAATATTTTTTCACAATCTCCATGTTTACCGGGTACTCCAGTCTCTCAGGTGTTTCCATGCCTAAAAAGTTACGACCAGCCGGAGTAAACTTCTTAGGTACATATACCGTTTTGTTTTTTTGAAGGGGCAATACGCTTTGTTTATTCTTCAACATCACCACCGATTTCAGCTGGGCTTCAAAGCCAGCCTTCATAAATTCTGCATTGCCAACAACAGTTTTTGTTTCATCAACATTCAGATACGGATTTTCGAACAGACCTGTTCTGAAAATATTTTTCAACAGCCGTACAGCCGATTGTTCAAAACGGGCACGCATAAATTCTTCGCCATGTTCTTTTACACCCATGTTGTACGCTTCAATTACCGGCTTCATATCGTTGTTGCCACCAAACTGATCTACACCAGCCATTAGTATTTTGTAATGCCGTTCGGCAATAGTCAGCTGTTCAACTCCCCACGATTTTCCGCCAATGAATGTATCAAGCGAAGTTTCATCACCGGTTACACTCCAGTCTGTACATACCACGCCATCGTACTTATAGGTATCACGAAGCAAATCTGTGATAATGTATTTATTGTATCCGTTGCCTACGTTCTCGTTATACTTTTTGTCCTGATTAAATGAGATGGTGTAATAAGGCATTACTGCCGATGCCATTCCGGTTTTACCTTTTAGTTTAAAAGCGCCTTCGGTAAACGGAAGCAAATGCTCATTAAAATTATTGCCCGGATACACAGCATATTTACCAACTCCGTAGTGTGCATCGCGGCCTGCTTCACCCGAGCCGCCACCGGGCCAGTGTTTCACCATAGCATTTACACTTTCATAACCCCAGCCATCCGCAATCTCTTTCGTGCCTGTTGAGGTTTGGAAACCATCAATGTATGCACGGCCAATGTCTGTAGATAAGAGAGCATCTTCACCAAATGTACCACTGGTGCGATACCACCGTGGGTCGGTAGCCATATCTACCTGTGGCGACAAAGCTGTAGTAATTCCCAGTGCGCGATATTCTTTTCCGGCAATGCTGCCAAATTTTTCTACTACCTCCGGATCGAAGGTAGCCGCAAGTCCTAATGAACCGGGCCACATGGAAATTCTTCCACCCGAGCCCGCATTGTATTCGGCATTGGCAATGGTGCCATGGCGCGGATCGGAACTAGTGTTGGCCGGTATGCCTAACCCAATTCCTTCTACCAACGCCTGCATATTGTTATTCCAGATTGCCGCTACTTCCGGACTTTCCACAGATGTAATAAGTACGTGCCGCAGATTGTCTTTTGTAAGAAATTCTTTTTGCTGATCGGAAAGATCGGATGACTTAAGGCCACTTTCTTCCAACGACTTGCCATTGTAGGTAGAGGCCATAAAGCCACGGCTTCCGCCCGGAATAGATTGGTGCCTGCTGTACAACATTAACCCGGCAATTTCTTCTATGCTCATTTTAGAAGCCAGATCTTTGGCACGTTCATCGGCAGATAGACGCCAGTTTTCGTACGCATCCAACTGACCGTTTTTATTGAGGTCTTTAAAACCAAGTCTGTCGATAGTAAGAATGGTTACCCCGGAGGCTGGCGTGTACCCTAACGTTTTGCCGCCTTCATTAATTACCGTTTTAATTCCGTTGGTTTCAGTTTCAGTCCATTTAGGACCGCATGCCACTAAGGCAAAACCGGCTATACTGGCAAGGAGTGAGTTAAATTTCATAGGAGGTTCAATGTGTATAGGATACACAATAATATTTCATATTTATGGCAAATTCAATCCTTAGCGATAGATTGCTTAAAAAATTAGACTGAAGGCCTGTGGCCTCCATTTATGGCAAAACGAAAATCAGAATTTGGATTAAAACGACCGTTTCATGAGTTGGGCGAGAGTATGTTTTTACCTCACCTTTCGGTGGATTGCGTGATTTTTGGATTTCATGAGGGCTCATTAAAAGTATTGCTGTTACAGTGGAAGGATGGCCCCTGGTGTTTGCCGGGCGGATTTGTGAAACATGAAGAATCAATCGACCGATCGGCAATCCGGATTTTGAAAGAACGCACCGGGCTTGATGCTATTTTTCTCAAGCAGTTTCATACGTTTGGTGATCCTGATCGGGAAAAAGGAAAGCGCTTTAAGAAGGGATGGATTTCTAAACGGTTTGTTACCGTTGGGTACTATGCATTAGTAGAGTATTCAAAAGTGTTTCCACAACCCGACCAGTTGAGCAGTGCCTGTGTGTGGTGGGATGTACAATCCATTCCTGATTTGATTTATGACCATAAACAAATTGTGGCGTTAGCATTAAACACTTTGCGATTGAGCCTTAATGATCATCCGGTAGGATACAACCTGTTGCCATCTAAGTTTACCATGCCGGAGTTGCTGCGCTTATATGAAACTATTCTGGGGCAGGAGTTAGACCGTAGAAATTTTCAGAAGCGTATGTTATCGCTGGATATTCTGATAAAATTGAATGAACGCAAAACCGGAGGCGCGCATAAAGCTCCGTTTCTCTACCGCTTTGATAAGAAGAAATACGACCGCGCTATGAAACAGGGGCTTAATCAAAGTTGGTAATGGGGGATGCAGCGGGGGCCTTTTGTGTAGATTATTTTTCTATAACGTATTCAAAATTTGCTACTTTAATATTCCATAATTTGAGTGTTTGATTTGCTTTTAAATTATTCCTTTCTTCGCTTACAACCAGCTTATCTGTAAATGCTTTGATGTATTGACTCCAATAATTTCCTTTAGAATCATTAAGCAAAAAGTAAAAGCCGGCATCTCCAAATTTTCGCCCGGATGAGTCTAAAATAAGTTCGTTTTTCTCTCCAATGGAAGGCTTCAAAATTACTGTTGCATTTCCTTTAGGTAACGGAAAGACTGCTTTTATGCAAGTAATCCCTGACGCAAGTTTGCAAGTTGTGTAAATTCCGGAATAGATTACTTTTCCTATTGATTGAAATTTCCTTAACCATATGGTATATCTTATTTCATTATTTTCATTGGAGACCAATTCAATTATTTCACTGGTTAGGTTTTCAGATTCTTGAATATTTTGGGTTGGGATATTCAATTGGTTAATTCGTTGACTAAAAAGTCTGTTTACTATATAACCGAAGGGTTTAAGAAATGGATTCCATTTCACGTTTAGTTTCAGTTTGTAATCGGCAGTTTTTTCATAAAAATCAATAACAGGTGAGGATAGTTTTTTAATCTCGTTTTGCGATAGGTTTAGACTTGAAATTGAATCTAGCAGTCCTTTGGAATCAGAATTTCTTCTGATGATTAAATTTTCTTTTGCTGCTAATTGATGAATGAATGTTTCGCCAATTCCATTTGGTTCTCCAAATGGACCGATTAACCATAAGTATTCAGAAGGGTTAATTTTTCTTCCCCATAGAATGACCCATTGTTGCGTGAACCAATCCTGGAATTTTTGCATAGTATATGCTGAATTCATAAAAGTTCAATTTTAATAGGGAATAAAATTTTGCTTACCATTCCATTCTCCAAATTGGGCCAGAGGTCTAAATCTTAATGTTGTAAATTCAAAGTGAAAGTCTTTTCTATCACGCTCTTTCATTGCATTGATATGTCTTTTAGGTTGTGGCATTTTGCTATGACCATGAACCATATCTGTCATTGCCTGTTGGGTTCTCCAAATGGAAAAAGTTGAAATAGTATTTGGGTATCGAATAGAAGCCAAAGATAAAGTAGTGTTAGTGTTATCTCTTACTTGCTTTTCAACTGGCCTTCCCCAGCGAAGAAATCTGGGTATTTGTGTGTATTTCATTCGGGCGATTGTTATGGCCACCACAGGCTTGTCGTTATCGATTTCTGTTTCTGAAGTTGGAATTTCGAAACCTGAAATTTTTCCCCATTGCCTCAGAAATCCTAATCGAATATGCCAACCTCTTGCTATTTGTTTTCCAATTGAGTTTGACTGTAAGAATTCGTTTAAGTTGTTTTCATTTTCCCATTGAGCAAAAACTACAAGTTCCCGGTTAAAAATTCTGGACTTAGAGAAAATTGGCGAACCTAAAATCATTGCAGACATTGTTTCTGCATGAACTAACCCGTTTATATTTTTTGATTTAATTGGAAACAGTATTATTCTGAGCGAGGAAATGAAAGATGGTTTTATAAGATGATAGGAAAATACACTCATTTTTTAGTTTGCCAGTTTGATTGCGAAGGATCGATTAGTATGGAATAGATATTTTGTCGGGAGCAGTAGGGCTCTTCTCCACACTTCGTGCATAGGTCTGTCTTTCATCACCCGTTGAAGGCAAGTTGTACTAAAGCTAATTTTAAAATTCAAAAAGAATTATTTTTTAGTCAATACAGTCTTAATGGCCTGCTCAGCCAGTGGCCCCATTATCTTATACCCTTCGAGGTTAGGATGTACACCATCATATCCTAATTCACTTTTCAGTCCGTTTCGTTCATCTTTCATGGCGCTGTGATAATCGAGATACGTGATTTTGTTTTTATCACAATACGATTTAATCATCTTGTTTAATGCCACCACTTTTTCAGCAGGCTCCATGCCGGGCCTCCACGGAAAATCAAAGGCTGGTATAACAGAAGATAAAATCACTTTAATTCCGTTGGCTTTGGCGAGTTGGGCCATAGCAATAATGTTATCACGGGTTTGTTCCAACGTCATCGGGCCGGTGTTGCCGGCAATGTCGTTGATGCCGGCCAGTATCACTACCACTTTTGGTTTCAGATCGATTACATCTTGTTTAAAGCGCAACAGCATTTGGGGTGTAGTTTGTCCGCTTATGCCGCGATTGATATACGGTTTACCTTTCCAGAAATCGGGGTTAAGTCTGCTCCAGCCTTCGGTAATGGAGTTGCCCATAAATACAATCCGGTTTTCGTTAGCGGTTGGCATAGCTGTTTTTTTGTTGTCATCCTCAAATCGTTTCAGGTTAGCCCAATCTGAATTCGATTCAAAATTTTTCTTTATCCAGCGCAGGCAGGCATCTATCCATTGCGTTTTGGCCATTGGGTTATTCATACCAAACCCATGCGGCCCCTTCTCATATATAAAAGTTTCGACCGGCACATTGTTTTGTTGTAACGCTGCAATAAAAGCAAATGAATTTCCTACAGGCACTACGTTATCGGTTAACGGAGCGGTTATAAAAGTAGGCGGAGTTTTATAAGTTACCTGTACTTCGTTCGAAAACAGAATTACATCTTCTTTGGTCATGCCCGATTCCTGAAACTTAGTTGAACCTTTTACAGCCACGTCCGGGTTGCCAATCAGATTCATACGCGAGCCATGGTGCGTAAGGCTATCGGAAAAACTGATAACCGGATAATTCAAAATCATAAAATCAGGGCGCAGGCTCGTGTTGTTGGGATTGTCGATATACGCTTTTTCGAAATGGGTTCCTGCTGTAGAAGCCAGATGGCCGCCAGCCGATGAACCGAGTATTCCAATCTTACCCGGATGGATGTTCCACTGCTTTGCATTTTCGCGCACCAGCTGAATGGCACGCTGCGCATCTTGTAACGGCCCGATGCGTTTGTCCTGCATACTCTCTTTTCGCGGCAAGCGATATTTTAAAACAAAGGCGGCAATACCGGCTTCATTAAATTTTTTTGCCATGTCGTAGCCCTCGTGGCTGGTGGCAAGAATAGAGTAGCCACCACCCGGACAAATAATAACGGCTGTTCCGGTTGCCTTGGCGGGTTCGGGAAGATATACGGTAAGGATAGGTGTAATTACACCGCGCAGAATTTCAATTTTTGTGTTGCCTGTTTCATAATAGGTAACAGATGTATCAATGGGCGTTTCTACTTTACGTGAATTTGGTATCTCGCCTTTGTAGAGTGGAATTTCCTGTTGGGCAAAAGCTGTGGTTGAAAGAGCAAGAAGCGCGAATAAGATCCTTTTCATTATCAATAGGTTTCTGTTAAAGATAGAATTATTTTTATCTAACCAAAAGCTACACTATGAACTGCCGGTATATTCTTCTATTTCTGTTTATTGGTTTTTCTTGCTCGCCTGAAAGAGAGCTTACCTGGTACAAAGGCAACCTGCATACGCATACTTATTGGAGTGATGGCGATGAGTTTCCTGAAATGGTATTGGACTGGTATAAAACCAATGGCTATGATTTTATTGGTCTATCGGATCATAACACAATGGCACAGGAAGAAAAATGGAAGTTGATTGCTAAAAGCCCACTTTATCAGGAAAGCTTTGAGAAGTACCTGGAGAAGTTTGGTGCCGATTGGGTAGTATATAAAACCGACACGGGCCGCATCCAGGTAAAACTGAAAACATTTGCCGAGTACAAAGCCAAAATGGAGGCCCCCGGTTTTCTGATCATTCCTTCAGAAGAAATTACCAATTACGTAGCCGGAAAAATTCCGGTGCACGTAAATGCCACCAACCTGCAACAGTTTATTGCGCCACCCAACGCGGCAACCGTAGCCGAAACCATGCAACAGTCGGTAGATGCTGTATTGAAGCAACGCGAAGAAACCGGTGTGCCCATGTTTCCGCACATCAACCATCCTAATTTTGGCTGGGCCATTACGGTAGAAGATATGATCAGCCTTAAAGGCGAACGATTCTTTGAAGTATATAACGGACATCCGCTGGTGCATAATTATGGAGATTCAACACGACCGGGTACAGAAGCGATGTGGGATAAAATTAATATCGCTTACGCGAACCGCAATCAGCCACTGATGTTGGGTCTTGCCACTGATGACAGTCATAATTACCATCAGTTTGGGTTAGCCTTTGCAAATGCAGGACGTGGTTGGGTAATGGTGCAGGCTAAAAATTTAGATGCAGAATCAATCATTGAAGCAATGGAGGCGGGGCGGTTTTATGCATCAACCGGAGTAACACTTAGTAAATTGTTAGTGGAAGATAATGAACTAACCATACAGATAGAAGCAGAAGAAGGAGTAGATTATACCATTGAATTAATAGGATTGAAGGCGGGGGCACAAGATGCCGAAATTATTCAAACCAAAAGCGATACATACCTTCAGACTAAGATATCGGGCGATTATGTTTTTGCCCGGGCCAGAATCACGTCCACTAAAATAAAAATGAATCCCTTTCAGGAAGGTGATTTTGAAATGGCGTGGACACAGCCGATCTTAACAAAATAATTCAAGTTTAATAGGGTAGTACCTGTTGGCATCGTTAAACTAATTGTAATGAAGAAATTTTTATCACTGCTTTTGCTTGGTGTGGTTGTAATGTCGTGCAGCAGGCAACCAGAACAAATTTTTAACCCTAAACTCGACAAACTAAAATTGTTACCTGGTTTTAAAGCCGAACATTTGTATAGCCCGGGAGATCAAAATCAGGGTTCGTGGGTGGCTATGACATTCGATAACAAAGGCCGGATGATTACGTCCGATCAATATGGTGCTATTTACCGTTTGGAGTTACCTGTTATTGGGGATACAACTAAAGTGAAAGTAGAGAAACTCATTATCGGTTCAGATGCCGATCGCAACGCAGATACGACCACATTAAAAATAGGAATGGGCTTTGCACAAGGGTTGTTGTATGCCTTCAACAGTTTATATGTGATGGTAAATCACAACAGTGATAAAAATTTTGATAAGAATACCGGCCTGTACCGGTTGCAGGATACCAATGGCGATGATCAGTTCGACAAAATTACGTTATTAAAATCGTTTGAAGGTGAACCGGGTGAGCATGGTCCCCACAGTATAATATTATCGCCCGACAAAAAATCGATTTATATATCAGCCGGTAATCATGTAGATGTTCCGGAGTTTGATACGTACCGGTTACCTCCGGTTTGGCAGGAAGATAATTTGTTTCCACAGATAAAAGATCCACGCGGTCATGCTAATAGTCGTAAAGCACCGGGTGGATGGATAGCGCACATCGATTCGGTAGGAGAGAAGTGGGAGTTAGTAGGTGCCGGCTTTCGCAACGAATTTGATATAACCTTTAACGATGCAGGCGATTTATTTACGTACGATTCTGATATGGAGTGGGATTTTGGAATGCCGTGGTACCGCCCCACACGTATTTGCCATGTAACCAGTGGCAGCGAGTTTGGCTGGCGTACCGGAAATGGAAAATGGTCGGCTACTTATCCGGATAATCTTCCACCCGTAATTAATATCGGGCAGGGTTCACCTACTAATTTTATGAACGGGTACAACGCGAAATTCCCTGAACGATATCGCAAATCTTTGTTTGCATTCGACTGGAGTTTTGGAATCATTTATGCGGTTCATCTTACTCCTAATGGCGCTTCGTATAATGCCGAAGCGGAAGAATTTTTATCTGGTTCCCCGTTATCCTTAACAGATGGTGGTATTGGCCCCGATGGTGCCATGTATTTTTTAACCGGTGGAAGAAGATTGGAATCGGATTTATACAGAGTTACAGCAACAGAAAACATTAGCACAACTGCACTAGTTGCCCAAACGGGTAACGAAGCAAATCAATTACGGAAAACACTTGAGCAATATCATGAACAGAAGAAGGGCGCCATAGATATTGCCTGGCCAAACCTGAAACACGAAGATCGGTTTGTACGGTATGCAGCGAGGATTGCTGTTGAGCACCAACCTGTAGGTGAGTGGCAGGAGCGCGCATTGAAAGAAACAGATCCGATTGCTTTAACACAGGCCATGATTGCCCTTGCCCGCCAGGGTAAACCGGTAGTTAGGAATAGAATGATTCAGGCTTTAGTTAATGTAGATTTTGGTACGCTTACACCTTCTCAGCAGATTGACCTTGTACGGGCATTTGAAGTTTTGATTTTCCGTTTTGGAAATCCTGAGGGTGAAGTACGTAAACAGTTGATCGCTTATCTGGACACGCGTTACCCGGCTTCATCAAATGAACTCAATCGCCTGCTCAGCAAAGTGCTCGTGCATATTAACGCACCAGGTTCAACAGAAAAAACAATAACCTTATTACTACAGGCAAAAGATGAAGAACAGGAAAAAACGGTAAGCGCCTCAAGCGATTTGATTATGCGCAATCCACAATATGGTTTGGATATAGCCCGAATGCTTTCTAATGTTCCGCCTGCGCAACAAACGTATCTGGCTACTGTACTTTCCGAAGCAACAGAAGGCTGGACACCTGAACTTCAGGAAACTTATTTCAAGTGGTTTGCCCATGCGTTTACATACAAAGGCGGTGTGAGTTATATTGGCTTTATCGATAGAGCAAGAAAGAAGGCACTGGCGCATACAGTTTCGGATAAAACGGAATACTATAACAAACTTTCAGGTGCTGATTTGTTAACGCAGTCAGGAAATGATCTTGACGATAAACCTCAACCAAAAGGCCCCGGCCGCAGACGAAGCCCGGAAGAAGCAACCGCTATGGTAGAAGAACTTTCTAACCGGAATTTTGAACAAGGTAAAAATATGTACGAAGCAACCTTGTGTAGTTCATGCCACAGTATGCGGGGCGAAGGTGGTGCGGTTGGCCCCGACTTAACCCAAATCGGTACGCGCTTTTCAGCAAAAGATATTCTGGAACATACGCTTGATCCTAACAAAGAAATTTCTGATCAGTATGCCGCAACCGTTTTTACTATGAAAGATGGTAGTTCCATTGTTGGCCGGTTAATTAACGAAGAAGATGGGAAATACTTTGTTTCTCAGAACCCGTTTATGCCGCAGTCGTTACGCGAGGTAGCAAAAGCGGACGTGGTTTCCACTAAGCGATCAACGGTTTCAATTATGTTGCCGTGGCTGTTGAGCGGACTGAATGATGAAGAGATAAAAGACATTGTAGCTTATTTAGTAGCAGGTGGAAATCCGGATCACGAAGTATTTAAACAGAAGTGATGGGGATTTGATTATATAGTTTTAGGTGCCGGAAGAAAAGAAATCAGAAAAAATATGAGAAGAATTTTCAGGTTTTTAGTAATTGGGTTATTGATTAGTACTATTGGTATAGCCCAACAAAAGAAAGATGGGTTTGTTACAATCTTTGATGGCAAAACGTTGAAAGGCTGGGAAGCTGATGCAACATATTGGCGGGTTGAGGATGGAAGTTTGATTGGCGAGATAACCCCAGACAAATTAGTAAAGGCAAACACGTTTGTGATCTGGCGCGGAGGTACACCCGGTGATTTTGAATTAAAGCTTGAATACAGAATTACTAAAAATGGAAATAGTGGAGTCAATTACCGAAGTGTTCAGATAACCGAAGTACCCTATGCTTTAAAAGGGTATCAGGCTGATATTGACGGAATGAACCGGTACACCGGTCAGAATTATGAAGAACGCGGAAGAACAACGTTAGCCTACCCGGGCCAGATTACTAAAGTTACCGGGGGCGGAGCTGTACAAGACAATGCATGGACGAATACGGAAGTAGTTAAATCGCTGAACAGAGATTCTTTACAGCAATTTATAACGCCCGAGTGGAATGAAGTACACCTGATTGTAAAGAAAAACCGGCTTCAGCATTATATAAATGGTGTATTGATAAGCGATGTTACCGATAATGACACGGTTAACAGAAAAAATTCAGGCCTTATAGGGATGCAGGTTCACATAGGCCCGCCTATGAAAGTAGAGTATAAGAATATACGACTAAAACACTTGAAGTAGTTTATTCATAACTTCTTAATTGCAATGTTTTTGTAACGATGCCGGGCACCGGGTACCCACGAACTTAAGGGCATGCCTCCGCTTGCGGCAGGAGAATACACAGCAGTCCAGTGGCACTGCAAGGCAAGCATGCCTTCGGTGGCTTGCGCGATGAAGTCGTTTTTGGTTTGCTGTACGCTATACATTTCTACATCATTGATCCATAATGTAATGAGTGGAACCTGGCCCGTCATCCGAATGCGGAATGAATTCCAATCGCCAGCTTTCCACACTTCATTTAGTTTATCTGCTTTGCCCGGAGTGCTTACCGGTATTCTCTCGCCTAATAAATTTCCTGTATTTCCGGGTAATACCAATTCAATCTGGTAGGCTGCACCACCTTCATTGGATCGTAAAAAAATTCCGCCATTAGAAAACGAATCGATTTTAATTTCCATGTACAATTCAAAATCGCGAAAGCTTTGGTTAGTTAATAAAATACCACCTTGCCCAAACGGCTCCTGACTGGCTACTATAGCGCCATCTTCAACATAAAAATTTGGCGTAGTACCTTGATGTGTTGTTCTGCTTGCATGCCAACCTTTTAGATTCTTACCATTAAATAATGGTTTAAACCCTTTCGGAATTTGTGCCATACTGAGCACACTAATTAGACAGAGTGTAACAATAAACGTGAATTTCATTTAGTTGCTTGTTTCTTGCTATTTGTTTCTTGTTTTCTTGCCAAACTATCAATAGTGATTACTTACCATCGCCTTCAATCTCAACTACCAACCTAAACCCTGTATCATATCCGCTTCCCGGCCCACCGGCATGTGTCATGTAGGTTGCGTTTTTAACATCGCCATAAAAGCATGAACCCTTTAATACATGGTGTTTTGCTTTTTTAGGTGGAGTAGGGTCGGCAAAGATTTTCTCGTTGTAATAATCGTCCACCCATTCCCACACGTTGCCCAGCATATCGTACAAACCCCATGCATTTGGTTTTTTCTGTCCTACCAATTGTGGTGTTTGTTTTGCGATGTGTGCCGTTGCGTTTATTTCGGCCCAGCTAATATCATCGGTGTTACCGGCACGGGCTGCATATTCCCATTCAAATTCAGAAGGCAAGCGATAGACTGCTTTGCCTTTTTCAAGCTGATTCAGTTTTTTGATAAAGCGTTGTACATCTTTCCAGCTTACCGTTTCAACGGGAAAATTATCGGTATTGCTTTCTATGTTATTTCTTTGAAAATAGGAAGGGTTAGTACCCATTACTTTTTTCCATTGTGTCTGCGTTATTTCAAACTTGCCTATGTAAAAGGGAGACATTGTTACGGTAAATCCGGAACGGGCATCGCGCAAAGCAAGAGTAGGAGCAATTTTATACGTACTTGGTTTTAATTCGGGTAACCCCATGTTGTCGGTTGAATCTTTTCGATATTGTTCTAAAAATCCAAACCGGGAAGTAGTGGGTTGAAATTTGCCTACTGTAAAATTTCCGGCCGGTACGGCTACAAACTCCACCCCTATACTATTGGTATAGGTTTTAACAGGTTGGGCGTAACCGGTAAGGCTAACCAACAAAAGAATTAACAGGCGAATGTTAATCATTTAGCGCCTGGTAAACGAGCGTGTTGAATTTGTCATTTATTTCGCCATCATGGACGCCCCACATTTGCCGATAGAGAAGAACAACCATTTTTTCCTGAGGGTCTACCCAATAGGTAGTTGAGAAAGCACCACCCCATGAATAAGTTCCTTCGCGATGAGGTTGCATAGCCGAACCTTTTTCGGTTACCACCATAAAACCTAATCCGAATTTGTTGTCGCCCAGTGTAAGGTCATTAATCTGATTCATTGTCATTATGCGTACCGTATTGCGTGCAAGCAGCCGCACGCCATTGTATTCGCCATTATTCAGAAGCATTTGTAAAAAGACGGCATAATCGTAGATAGTGGAAGACAAACCGCCACCTCCGGAGAAATATTCTTTTTTCTTTAAAGGATAGCTCATGTCTAAAATGTCAAATACCTTATCCTGAACTTTAAGCCCGGTGGAATCTTCCTGATAAAAGTTCACTAGCCGATCGGCCTTTGCTTCGGGCACGTTAAAGTATGTATCGTGCATACCCAGCGGCACAAAGATTCTTTTACTGAAAAATTCATCGAGCGACATACCCGACCAGATTTCAACCAGGTAGCCCAGCAAATCCGTGTTCAAACCATACGTCCATTTTTCGCCCGGTTGGTGCATAAGGGGTAATGATCCTAACCGTTTCATGGCTTCATCCAATCCACTGTCATCCACATATAACCCTGCCGTGATATTGTGTTTGGCATAGATGGCATTGGCTTCGGGGCTGCCTATTTGTGCGTAACCAAGTCCTGAAGTATGGGTAAGTAAATCGCGTATCGTAGCCTGGCGTTTAGCCGGCACTGTAGTGTAGGTGGTATCTTTTGCGTTGAATTTGTCCAACACGGTTTCGTTGGCGAAAGCCGGAATGTATTTAGAGATGGGATCATCAAGTTGAAATTTGCCTTCTTCCCAAAGCATCATTACAGCTACACTGGTAATAGCTTTGGTTTGTGACGCAATTCTGAAAATACCATCAGCAACTAAAGGTTCTTTTGTTTCGAGGTTGTTGTAACCGGTAGCTTTATGATATACTATTTTTCCATTGCGGGCAATAAGTGCTACTGCGCCATTCATCCAACCGTTGTCCACCCAATCAGAAAAGGTAGAATCAAGCCGGGCAATGCGTTGAGCGGAAAACCCGGCAGCTTCTGCGGATGCCTGCGTTAATGTTTTATTAACCGGTGCGGGTTGCTGGCAGGCGAGGCTCAGCAACAGGAGTAAACCAGAAATACGTTTCATTTAGTGTTGGTTTTAAGTGCGTACACTAAAGATAAACAGCATTACGGTATTTTTAATGCCATAACGCTTTTTGGTAACGGATAAACCATTATTTCTCTTTTGCATGATACGCAGTATCCAAATCGGCAAGGGTTTCTGTTAAATCCCGAAGTTCCAGCATGACGCGCGTTTGTAACATTCCCATCCGGTTACCCAATTCATCTTTTTGAATGTCGGTAATCAACTCATCGAGGCTGTTGTTTAACAGGGCCTGAAGTTTTGTAAGGTGAGCATGAATGGCAATAGGATGAGTGGCTTCAATTGATTTAACAATGGCTTTTGTGTAGGCAATAAATTGTTTTTCCAATTCAAAGGTTAACTCGGCATATTTCTTTTTGGGTGGTGAGTGGTGGTTTACCACATGGCTCATAATTACATCGTTAATGAGTCGCGTACTTTGGTATAAATCCTGCATCAGATCGAATACTCTTATATAGAGCCTGCCGGTAAGCAGGTTGCCTTGTTCCATTTTGCGTACATACTTAATAATCTTTGAATCAAATTTTTCATTCTGGTTTTTTAGTTTCTCCAGCTCGTTATGAGCGTTGCGTAGCGATTCAGCATCTTCCGTTAACAGTGCATTTAAACTTTTTGAAATTACGCGCTGAAAAGTATGCAGGGCGTGAATAGTATTTTTCCGACTTTCTTCAATAGCCTGCAGTGTACTTACCTGTTTTTGTTCCAGTAATTGACTTTCTGACTTCTCTTCTTTTTCTTTTTTGTTAAAGACGATATGGCTGCGCACCAACAGGAAGGCGGCAACCACAGTAAGTGCCAATGGGCCCACTATGCCTGTATAGTACATGATAAGGGCCATCAACCCGCTGGCCAGCAAGGCCACAAGGGCTGTAACCAACCATCCGGCAATTACATTGATTACACCGGCTACGCGATATACTGCACTTTCGCGTCCCCAGGCCTGATCAGCAAAAGAAGACCCCATGGCCACCATAAAAGTTACAAAGGTTGTACTAAGCGGCAGTTTTTGCGAAGTACCATAGGCAATCAGCACACTGGCTACTACAAGATTTATGCTGGCCCGAATTAAATCAAACGAAGCCTGATCGGCTGCTACATCGCCTGCGCTCTCTTTTTCGAAACGAATGGATAAATTGCGCGACCATCTTTCGGGTATTATTTTGTTTGCCTGCTTGCCCACCCACATGGCGCTACCCACCAACGCACGCGACACCATATTCGGTTTAAATTTTTCATCGCCATCATCCTGCCTTCCCAACGATACTTCTGTTTCGGTTACCTTCCTGCTTTTTGAATTTGTCCAGAGAGTAGCCACCATCACCAACCCACCAATAAGCAATATCCAGGTAGGCGTAACAATTTTCTCGGTAAGAATTCCAAGCGTAAATTCAGATGCTGGTATGCCCGATGCCATCCATGCCTGGAATGAAACAAGCCCGGCTACCGATACACCAATAAAATTTACCAGGTCGTTTCCCGCAAAGGCCATAGCCAGCGAGAATGTACCCAGCAGTACTACAATTTTAAGAGGGTTAATTTTTTTCCACCACATTAAAATCTGAATGAGGATTGACCATAGCACCATGGAGATTAATATGATTACCACGGTATTGGCCGCGATCCATTTAACCTGGCTATCGGTTATAAACGAACTTCCCTTGGCTCCTTTAATCAATAAAAAATAAATGATAGCGGTAATGGCCATGCCACTAAAAATGGCTCCGTACTTACGCAGCGTTTTCTTTAATTTGAAAGTGAAAATGATGCGCGCAATGTGTTGTATAATAGAGCCGACTATAAAAGAAAGAAATACAGACAGAAATATTCCGCTGATAATGGTAATGGCACTGGAGTAGTTGATAATCTCGGGCCACTTTTCAAAACCCTGACCGTTATCAAACGCAAATAATAAACCCGTAACCAGGGCAGCCCCCAGTAACTCAAACACCAGCGAAACGGTAGTGGAAGTGGGCAGTCCTAACGAGTTGAAAAAATCCAGCAGGATAATGTCTGTAAGCATTACCGCCATAAACACAATCATGATCTTATCGAAAGGAAAGTAGCCGGGATTAAAAATTCCGCTTCGGGCTATTTCCATCATGCCGCTGCTGAATAACGCACCACACAAAATACCTACGCTGGCAACTCCTAATATTACCTGAAAAGAAGCCACTCGCGAGCCAATGGCTGAGTTCAGAAAATTTACGGCATCGTTACTTACACCAACAATCAGGTCGACCACTGCAAGGGTCATCAGAATTACGATCAGAATCAGGTAAAAATCCATAGCTCAGAATATCCCCAAAATTACGGATTTGATCTTTTTCAGAGTTGAAATCTGTTACCTTTAAAACCACAAGTTTGTGTGCAAATATGAAGGACTTTAAAAAATATTTTGTTATTACCACCACCCCCGATCAGGTGTACCTGGCGCTTACTACCGAAGCCACCATTCAGCTATGGTCGGGAGATAAGGCGGAGATGAGGGCAGAGCCTGGTACTGAATTCTCGCTATGGGATGGCAGCATTGTAGGTAAAAACCTTGAGTTTGAGAAGGATAAAAAGATTGTTCAGCAATGGCATTTTGGCGAGCAGGCCGAACCTTCTATTGTAACGATAAAGCTACATGTACACGATCAGGGTACTTCGGTTGAAGTTAGGCACACCAATATACCCGATGCCGACTATGAAGATATTACCGAAGGGTGGATACACACCTATATGGCTTCTTTGCAGGAGTTTTACGAAGACGAACCCGGGGATTTATGATTAATGATGATTGATTGCGATTTGATTTATATGCCTGCAACCCAAACAATCGCAAAGTAGCTGATCACAAGTCACTCATCATAAATCACTGTATCGAAACACTGATCACTCCCTTAGTTAAAATGATACAAGAACACCAGCAATCCAATAAAGGCGGGTTTCGGATTGTCCTTAATTTCTAATGTTACCTCTACTTCAAACTTGGTAATGCCGCGCAGGTTGGTAATGGAATGTAGTTTAGCCCGCAGGCGCACTTCACTGTTTACCAATACCGGTTGGTTGAATTTAAACTTTTCAATACCATAGTTGATCATCATTTTCACATTGCGAAACTCCGCAATCTGATCCCACAAGTGGGGCACTAAAGAAAGAGTAAGATAGCCGTGGGCAATGGTACTTTTAAATTGTGTTTCGGCCTCAGCCCGTTTGGGGTTAGTATGTATCCATTGGTGGTCTAAGGTAGCATCGGCAAACAGGTTAATCTGTTCTTGGGTAATCTTAAGATATTCTGAAACCCCCAGTTCTTTTCCTTTGTAGGTTTCAAATTCTTCGTAGCTACTGATGAGGAGCGGCATTGATTTAGTAGGTTTGTAGAGGCAGCGAATTTAAAGATTTGGTAACATTATTCATATCATGACAAAAAAGCAACGCTTTTTATTTGAAACCCGCCTGGTGGAGTATGACAATACGCTGGTGAACACGGTTGTTGAATTGCCGGCCGATGTGGTAAAAAAACTACCGAAAGGCCGGGTAAGGGTAGAAGGTAAACTAAACGAAGTATCGTTTAATCTGGGGGTTCAGTCAAAGAAGAGCGGAGCCCGGTACCTAAGTATCAGCCAGGCCATGCGGAAAGCCGCAAAAATAAAACCAGGTGATAAAGTAAAAGTGATGTTCAATCTGGTGGATCCCGATAAACTGGAGTTGCCCGAAGAAATGGAAGCCGTGCTGGCGCAGGATGAAGCCGGGGCTAAGCTCTGGAATAAACTTACGGTTGGCTTGCAGCGCAGCCTGGTACACTATATTAATAGTACCAAAAATATTGACTTAAGGATTGAACGTGCCTTGTATCTGATGAACAAAGTAAAATCGGGTGCGTACAACAGCCGGATGAAGAAGGAGTAAAAGATTATTGATTTGTGATTACTGATTTAAGACTATTGATTTGAGATGATAGATTTTTGTGTTTTGCCCGAAATGAACTCCTCAATTGATTTTTAAATGCCCGTTATTGAAGTACCCGTAATAAAACCCAGCATCGCAACCGATGTGCTTACGTCTATCGACTCGTGGACATTAGAAGATCAACACGTATATGTGCATTGTTATTTTAAAAATGAAATAGAAGAAATGCTGATTCGCGTGTGGCGATCCACTTTTCTGGCGGATAAAATTTCTGGCTCACGCAGCGAACTGGTTCATGCCGAAAACATTTCCTTCGCTCCGCAATGGACAATCATCAAAGGGAAACGGGTATATTCTTTCCTGCTTATTTTTTCTGCATTGCCTAAAGATTGTAAAGTGTTCGATCTGGTAGAAGATATTCCCCAAGCCGGTGGCTTTTTTGTTCCCAACATCAAACGCAACGAACTGGACGTGTATCATGTGGATATACTTTAGTTTCCGGTTACCAGTTTCCAGTAGGGTTTCGACCTAAAGGAAACTGATTTGTGACTATAGATTATTGATTTGTGATTTTAGACTTTACGTTTACCACCCAAAAATCGTCAGTCACCAATCACAAGTCAATCATCACAAATCACCTACCTTCGCGCCCATGCAGTATCCCGTACTTGAAATAGTTCCACAACTCAAAGCTCAATTTAAACAGCAGAAGATAATCATTCTGCAGGCACCACCCGGTGCAGGTAAGAGTACGGTATTGCCTTTGCAGATTATGAACGAACCGTGGCTGGCAAGCAAAAAAATCATTATGCTAGAGCCCAGGCGACTGGCTGCGCGCTCGGTAGCTATGCGTATGGCGCAATTACTGGATGAAGATGTGGGGGAGACTGTTGGGTATCGCGTGCGCTTCGAAAATAAAGTAAGTTCAAAAACCCGCATTGAAGTAGTTACCGAAGGCATTCTTACGCGCATGATTCAAACCGACAATGCATTGGAAGAAGTTGGCCTGGTAATCTTCGATGAATTTCATGAGCGCAGTCTTCAGGCCGATCTTGCGCTGGCCTTGTGTTTACAGGTACAAACTTTATTGCGTAATGATTTGCGCATGCTCATTATGTCGGCCACGTTGGATGGAGAGAAAATTTCTGGTGTGTTGAACAACGCACCAATTCTTACCAGTCTGGGCAGGCAATATCCGATCACCCATCAATACATTAATCCCGACAAGGATTTGAGATTGTCGCAAAACGTGGCACGCGTAATTCGTAAAGCATTGAAGGAACAACAAGGCGATGTACTTGTGTTTTTGCCCGGTGCCGGTGAGATACAACAAGTACAACAAGTACTGGAAGCTGAAAATATTTCGGGCATAGTACCTTTGTTTGGAGATCTGCCTTTTAAGAAACAACAGGAAGCGATACTTCCGCACCCGCAGGGGTTGCGAAAAATTGTACTGGCCACATCTATTGCAGAAACATCGTTAACTATTGAAGGAATAACCACGGTGGTTGACTGCGGCTATGCCCGTGTGCCGCGGTTTGATCCACGCAGCGGCTTAACGCGATTAGAAACCGTGCGCGTAACACGCGATGCGGCCGATCAACGGGCGGGCCGTGCTGCGCGATTAGGTCCCGGAGTTTGTTATCGCTTATGGCCTGAAGCAACACATCATACGTTGCAACCCAATCGCCAACCCGAAATACTGGAGGCCGATCTCGCATCACTCATGTTGGAGTTGGCAAACTGGGGTGTAAATAATTTGAATGAACTTTTGTGGATTACAACGCCACCACCGGGAGCGGTAAGTCAGGCGCGTGAGTTGCTGCACAATCTCGAAGCGGTGGAGGAAAATAAAATTACCACGCGTGGCAAAGAAATGTTGAAGCTGCCCACGCATCCCCGCATAGCGCATATGTTGTTGGCGGGGCAAGACTCAAAGGCCCAAACCAATTCTGTACGTCATACCGGACTTGTTCCGGTATCTCCGGTTGTACCTTTTGCATCTGGATCGCGGCACAAGGCCGCGATGACAGAAGGGCCATTGAGTCTTGCTGCGGATGTAGCCTCCCTTCTCGAAGAACGCGATCCGTTACCTAAAGAAGCCGGAGCCGATTTAAGTTTACGTATAGAGGTGCTGCGCAAGTGGCGTGCAGGCGAGCGCGTAAATGCCGATCGCAACGTACTGGAACGTATTGAACGCATTGCATCTAACTGGCGTAGAATTTTTAAGTTGACGATGGACAATACCATTCCACCCGATAGCGAAGTGGGGCGCTTGATTGCCGAAGCATATCCCGAGCGCATTGCACAACAGCAAGACAGACAAAGCGAACGGTACAAACTGGCCAACGGGCGTGTAGTAAAGTTGCCGGCACACGATGCCCTGGCGCGTGAACGTTGGTTGGCAGTAGCCCATTTAGATGCCGGCAGTGCTGAAGGAAAAATATTTCTGGCTGCACCGTTAGATGAAACCGATTTGGTCCATCGTGCCACTGAAACAGAAACGGTGAAGTGGGATGCCGCGCGCGGCATGGTAGTAGCCCAACTCGAAAAGAAAATTGGAAACACGGTGCTGTCAGCAAAACCGTTGACAAAAATACCGGAAGCTAAACGCATAGCCGTACTATTGGCTGCTTTACGCGAAGAAGGAATGAAGTTGTTGGGCTGGGATGACGCCCACACCGAATGGCAAAACCGTGTGTTGAGTGTACGTGCGTGGCGAACGGATGAAGCCTGGCCCGATGTAAGTACTGAACACTTGCTGACAACTGCCGATACCTGGTTTACACCCTACTTAAACAACATCACCAAACGAAGCGAGTTGCAAAAACTTGACGTGTTGAATATGCTCACCGGTTTATTGCCGTGGGATCTGCAACCGAAGTTGGATAAGCTTGCTCCTATAAGAATAGCTGTGCCCAGCGGCTCGCAGATTAAACTCAATTATTTTGCTGATGGCCGTGCACCTGTAATGGAAGTAAGGCTGCAGGAAATGTTTGGCTTACTGGAAACACCTGCTATCAATGAAGGACGTACCAAAATTTTGTTGCACCTGCTCTCACCCGGCTATAAACCCGTGCAGGTTACACAAGATTTAAAAAGTTTTTGGCAAACCACCTACCATGAAGTGCGCAAGGAACTGCGCATGCGCTACCCCCGCCATCATTGGCCGGAAGACCCGTGGACAGCCGAGGCAGTAAGAGGAGCGAAGCGGAGAACGTAGGATGCGCATAGCCTGACGGTATGGAGGTATTGTGTATGTTTTATCAAATGCTATATATAGGATATGTGTAATGGTGTATATATTCGGGTGGTGGTGTAATTTCGGGGCAATAAGGTGGAAACTATCTAACGAAAGGGCCTATGGACAAAATTAAACTTAACGACATTTTACAACTATCGGATTTAGCGAATGTAAAGGTTAGATTCATTACAAAATCTGGAGCTAAATGGAGTCCAATAGAGATATTCAAAGATAGCTCTGTTTCACATCGTTTACTGGGAGACCATTATTGGAACTATAAAGGACAGAAATCTTACAAAGAAGGGCAAATTACAGTCGGGCTTGCAAGAATTAGCAACAACTCATGGTTACTCTTTCACATTGGAAGGGTTACTAAAGATTTAAATAGACTCAGTTCAATTGGATATGAATATGAAACATTATCTGAATATCAAAAATTCTTTGGACGATTGATCATTAGATACAAAAACACATCACAAAACTTAGTACGCCTTGCAAGTTCAGTAATGCATGAATGTGAGGTTGAACAAATTTTACCAGACATTTTTGACAATGATGTATTTCCTGGTTATGATAAAGTAAACATTTCATGGAATGAATTATCAAGAGTAATTGAAAAAGATACATGGAAAACTGCATTGCGAAATCAAAAGGGAGTTTATCTGATTACTGACATTTCTAACGGAAAAAACTATGTTGGTTCAGCGTACGGAGAAAATATGATTTTAGGACGATGGCAATCTTATATAAGAAATGGCCATGGCGGAAACGAGGGACTTAAAATTTTAGATTTCGCCTACATAAAGAGAAATTTTTGCTATTCAATTTTAGATATTTATAAATCAACAATTGACGACCAAGTGATTATTGAAAGAGAAAACTGGTGGAAAGATGTTTTGAAGAGTAGAAATCATGGATATAATGAAAATTAAAAGTGATAGGAAAACTGCGACCAACCTTGCGTGCAAGCATTTCTCCTTTCATTTCCCAGCGGAGTCTTCGCACTGCAAATTCTAAATTATATAAGCAGGTTTTTCTAAATAATTGTCTTGTAATCGCGGAGTCTGAAGCGAGACTCCGCGTAGAAAAGGAGACCCGACAGCAATTCGACTTGTACAGTCATGTAAATTCCGTTCTCCCGGACTTAGGAAAGCGCAAGAAATTTTAATAATTTCATTGAACTCAAATTAAAACCGAACATGAAAAATATCAGAATTGAGATCAAGTGGGCAATTTATTTTACCCTTATGTCGCTGCTGTGGATGTTGCTGGAAAAACTAAGCGGGCTGCACGGAAAGTATATTGATTACCACCTTTACCTTACCAACCTGTTTGCTATTCCTGCTATTTGGTTTATGGTATTGGCTCTCCGTGACAAGAAAAGAAATTTTTACAACGGAACCATGAGTTACAAGCAAGGCCTGATCTCAGGCATTATTCTTTCGGCCGGCATCGCGTTATTGAGTCCTTTATCGCAGTGGATAACTTCTTACGTAATTACACCGGAATATTTTCCGAATGTGATCAAGCGTTCGGTTGAGTTAGGGTATTACAAAACCACTGCAGAAGCAGAAGCGAATTTCAACTATAAGAATTACGCAATCAATTCAACCATCTTTGCGTTTGTGTTTGGTGTGATTACCACTGCCATTGCCATGATCTTCATCAGAACGAAATCGAACAAATAAATTAGGCTATGTTAGACAATGCACGATGGACTAAGGAATTGGAAATGCTGGCTGGCATAATTTCAAAGCAACCCCTGGATAAAACAATTAAATGGGGAGGCGAGGTTTTCACCTATAACGGAAAGAATGTGGTAAGCTATGGCGGGTTTAAGAATTTTTTCACGCTGTGGTTTTTCAATGGAGTGTTTCTTAAAGATAAGTATAAAGTATTGGTTGCCGCAGACAGTAAAACCAAGTCGTTGCGGCAATGGCGCTTTACCGCTATTGATCTGATAGACGAAAAGAAAATCACATCATACATAAAGGAAGCTATAGAAGTAGAAAAACAAGGCCTGAAAATAAAACCCGAGAAATTCAAGCCCTTGCCTGTACCCTCTATATTGGTAAAAGAGTTTAAGAAAAGTGTGAGGCTGAAAGATAGTTTTAAAAAGCTAAGCCCGGGTAAGCAAAAGGAATACATCATATATATCAATGAGGCCAGGCAGGAGCAAACCAAGCTGGCAAGGTTAGAAAAAATCAAACCGATGATAGTGCAGGGAGTAGGACTTAACGACAAGTACAAGAAGTAGTGAATTGGGATTAGAAAGAATAATATTATGGTAAAAGGAATAAGTCTCCTAATCATTGCTATGTCATTTTTTCAATTGTTGACAGCGCAGCCGGAACAAACAAGAGACCAGCAAGAAGTACAACAGACTATTGTGAAAATGTTTGAAGCATTGTCAAACCGTGACACGGTTGCCTTAAAAATGCATTGCACCAATGATGTTACATTTTACGAATATGGTCAGGTATGGAATATCGATACCCTTATCCGCAGAGGAATAACCTTAAATCAGGCTGCCGATTTTAAACGTACCAATTCATTTAGTTTCATTTATACTGAATCAAATAAATCAACGGCCTGGGCTACCTACCGGCTAAATTCAGTTCTTGTTGTTGATGGCAAACACATTGTGGTAGATTGGCTCGAAACAGTACTATTAATGAGAGAGAGAAGGTTATGGAAAGTAAAACACCTCCACTCAACTCTGGTAAGCAGGAGATAGAAAAGAAATCGTGGTGTTAGACATGTGCCATGTCGAGCGATAGATAATGGGATTTTAAAATCCGTTTGCCTGGATTCGGATTACAAATCCAATGTCGTTTAGTTTACGGACAAATGTGTCACCCCTTCGGGGTTCTGCTTTGTGTCTCATGGCATTTCTATAATCCTGTCATCCCTTCGGGATTAATGAAAGCCTGAAAGGCTGATATGATTGTAGAAGGCAATCCAATAGCTATCGAAAGCCCCGAAGGGGTGCTATCTTAACTAAACGACATTGGATTACAAACCCCAAATAGCTTGTGGCAGGAAGTGAATTAGCAAATTCATTTTCTCAGGTTTAGTTCTTCCTGATAAAAATAAAATCTCCACCTTCATCTCCGGTGTCAAGGATAACACCATCCTGCGGCACAACCATACTGTTGTTGATTACTGCTTTGCGGATATGGTCGAATATCGCCTGTGAAGAAATGTACTTTTCAGTATTATTTTCTAATGTGCTCAACAGGTACTGAAAAAATACAGATTGATCGGGCACCGCGCTTAGTGATCCGCTCGCCATGGCTCTGCGGCTGGGGTGTTTGTATAACAGAATGATATCAGCTGGTGCATTCCTGATCTCGCCTGCATCGCGGGTTTTTAAAATTCCTCCACTAAAGCAGGCATCAGAAATAAGAAGGGTGTGCGCAGTTTTAATGCTTCTTATCTGGTCGCGCAAGTCGCTGTTTGAAAGCCAATAGGTTGGATCTTCGGCCGAGGCATCAGCCGGCCACCAGTAGCCTTGTTGGGCGTCTTCGTCCCAATATCCATGGCCGGCATAAAAGATCAACAGGTTGTCTCGCTTGGAAAGTTCTTTCCGTAGTTGAACCAGTTCTTTCAAAACCGATTGCCGGGTTGGGTTGGCCAAAAATTTAATATCACGGTTGTTGAACGTATAATCCCGGGTAAGTACTTCTCTCAATTTTTCTGCGTCTTTAACTGGCTTATCAAGTTTTAATTCCGGGTTTTGATAGTCTGATACACCTATTATCAAGGCAGTATACTTGCCTTCTTTCCGCATGTTTACGGTAGCGATGCTATCGTTTCTTCGGTGAAGCTTGTTAAGTTTCCTGTTAATTTTTTTTATACGGTCGTCCAGTTCATTCTGTACCTGCCCGAATTTTACATCGCGTTTTCGCTCTTTAAATAATGACCTGTACAGGTCTGCATTTCCTTTAAAATTTTTTTCATTGAATAAGCTAAAAGCTTTTTGATATGCATACACAGCCGAATCGAGCAGGACAACCGTAATATTGTCATCGTCCGAAATAAAATTTTCAACGGCTTTCTGATAATAGATATTGCCAAGTTCAACAAAAGCGGCCGGATTTGGACTGCGTGAGTCTTGAAGGTATTTTTTTAAAGGTGCCTCGGCTTCCTGATACCGGTGTTCTTTCAGAAGTTTAAAAATTTCAGAATAAGATTCCCCTGTCGGTTGAGAATAGACATTCTGAATCAGGAAACAGAGAATCAATACGCGAAGCATTGCAAATGAAAGCTACAGCAAAAATCTGTTTTATTCAATTTAATAAGTAGAATGAGGTTTAAAAATAGTTTTCCAGGTCTTCAGGGGTATTGATATTGGACAGTATTTTCTGATCAGGAGCTCGCAGCGAATGAATTGGGTTTGCTTCCAAAAATAAGCGGGGGCTTGTGTTTCCTGCAGCGGCATATTCGGTAACCAAAGGAAGGGCTTTTGGTTCCCACAAGGTGAGCAGAGGTTCGATGAAGTTTTCGGGTTCATGAAGAAAGCAAGTAGCTACTTTAGTTTTATCACGATTCCGTATGAGATAATCAAGTGTAGGTAAGGTCACTCGCGGCATATCCACAGCTACAATTAACCAGGCCTTTTCCGGGTTTGTTTCCATAGCACTTATTATTCCATTAATCGGCCCGGGATAATTATATTTATCTGGGATTGGGTTGAGGGAAGCTGAGATCAGTTGTTCCTTCCGGCACGAGGTGTGTACGCGTTCACAAACATGATATAACAGGTCAAAAAGAAATTCGCCATGAGGTTTTCCATGGTAGGCAAGCAGCCGCTTGTCGGTTCCCATTCGGGTACTAAGGCCACCGGCAAGCACTAAGCCATAAATATCGGTATAGATCATAGTACGAAGGTATTCAAGCTAACCTTCACCAAGGTAATTTGAGAGAGATTAATGATTTAGGCAAATACCATTATTGTAATGAATAAAATTTTTTGAGCCAATATCACACCTTGAATTCTCCCTTTTCTCTGCAGTCAAGTCTTTCGACCTGCCTGTTTTGGGTCTGTCGGTCTTACGACCCGACAGCAAAGATTAAGCAAGGATTTTTTTATTTTTGAATTGAACCAATATGAATCAAATGAAATTTTTACAAGGCCTCCTTTTCGTTACTCTGCTTCAGATAACGTTTGGGTGCAAAGAACAGCAACCAACCTTTCAGGCTCCGCTATTAAAGAACATCGGAGATTATAGCGTTCCGGTTACTACCCAATCAAAATATGCTCAGCAGTTTTTTAACCAGGGCATAATCATGGCAAACAACTTTAACCATGCCGAAGCGGAGCGCTCTTTTCGTGAGGCCGTGCGGTTGGATTCAACGTTTGCTATGGGCTGGTGGGGTATTGCCTATGTGTTAGGGCCAAACTTCAACTCAGCCGCCAACATGGGAACTATTCAGGAGATTCGAAATGCCGTTACAAGTGCAGCGGGCCTGATGGACCACATCTCGGATTGGGAGCAGGCTTTGATCAAAGCGGTTCAGATAAAATTTCCGATGGACACCACAGTTACCGATAGTGAAGGATTTGCTGTTGCGATGAAAAACGTATTTGAACAATTCCCTAACAATTCGTTTGTGGCAACATTATATGCAGAGGCCGTGATGAACTTGCACCCATGGGATTTCTACGCAGGCAAAGGCGGAGAACCCCGCGAATGGACACCCGAGCTCGTTTCACTTCTTGAAAAGGTAATTTCAATCGATCCTGAAAATCCATTGGCCAATCATCTCTACCTCCATGCCACCGAGGCAAGTGCAGACTTAAGCAAAGCCATGGTTAGCGCTGAGCGGTTGAAAACATTGGTGCCATCAGCCGGACATCTGGTACACATGCCTTCGCACATTTACATCAACACGGGCGATTATCACGAAGGCTCGCTGGCAAACGAAGCAGCCGTTGTGGCCGATAGTGTTTATGTAGCAGAATGTCAGGCGCAGGGATATTACCCTCAAATGTATTATACACACAATTATCATTTTCTGGCGGCTACTGCAGCGTTTGAGGGTCGCGCGGCCCGATCGCTCGAAGCGGCTTATAAAACCGCAGCACTCGTTGACAAAAAGTATTATCACGAACCGGGCTATGAAATGGTGCAACATTACCTCACCATTCCCAATCATATACTCATTAAGTTTGGCCAGTGGGAAAAGATTATGGTGTTGCCAAAACCAACCGATGACCTGGTTTATCCAACAGCTATCTGGCACTACTCAAGAGGTATGGCGTTGGTAAACCTTGGGAAGGTCGATGAAGCCTATGCTGAACTTGGCAAGCTTAATGAGTTGCGGCAATCGCCTTCTATCGCAAATCAGATGAATTGGGGTATTAACAAAGTAACCGATGTGTGCGCGATTTCATCTAAAGTATTAGAGGCTGCTTTGAAGGAAAAGGAAGGAAAAATGAATGAAGCTATTCAGCTATTGAAGGAGGCTGTGGCGATAGAAGATAACCTGAACTACACCGAGCCGCCCGATTGGTTTTTTTCGGTACGCCATGCATTAGGTAGTTTATTATTAACAACCGGTGACTACGTACAGGCGGAAAAAATTTACAAAGAGGACTTATTCTATTGGGCAAAGAATGGATTCGCTTTAAGCGGACTTGCTGAAAGTCTCGCAAGCCAGGGGAAGACAAAAGAGGCAGAAGAAGTGAGGGCTCAGTTTGCAGAAGCATGGAAATATGCCGACACTGAATTGAAGAATTCGGTGGTCGATCCGGAAAAGCGAAAGAACGTAGCGCTTAGAATAGATAAGACATCACCCAATATGCTGGTTTTTTTGAGTAGCTCAATTTGTATTACCAGATAATAAAGAAATGAAAGCCAATCATAACGACAGAATTTATAAAATAATCTTTGCCGGTGTATATCCGCATTACATAGCGAAGGCCGAGAAGAAAGGTCGTACCAAAGATGAAGTGGATGAAGTTATATGCTGGCTAACCGGGTACACCAAAAAATCTTTACAAAAGCAAGTTGACGCTAAAGTAGATTTTGAAACCTTCTTTGCGCAAGCCCCTCAACTAAACCCGAATGCATCAAAAATTACTGGCGTGATATGTGGCTATCGGGTAGAAGAAATTGAAGATAAACTGGTGCAAAAAGCGCGTTACATGGATAAGCTGATTGATGAACTGGCAAAGGGACGGGCAATGGAAAAAATTTTAAGACGCTAAATCTGATCGTCAGTATTAAGCTACATCAACTCTTCAAATCCATGTTTGGCATCTTCCCAAAAGCGATCTAAGGCAATAATGCGAGGCTTTAAAAATGATATCACATCAGGCCAGTATTCTTTATTTAATATCGATGCTCCCGGTAACGTGGTATAAATCCGGCTTATGATACGGTTGTTGTATTCATCATGTAGTTTCCATGTCCATTCTTCCTGTAACTCAACATGCAGCATATTTTTTAGCTGAACTAATTTTTCGAAATACAAACGTTGCACGGCAATATCCCGATGTTCCAGCGTAATGGCAATGCTTGCCTCATTACTATCGGCATTCATTCGGAAAAACAGATTGCGCACACCCGTATGGTAATTAATCCAGTTTACTTCTGTGCCGCCTGCCGATGGAACCGGACCCATGTACCGCCCGAATGTTGTCCAGAATTCCTGACGCAAACGGGATGAAACTTGGCGGTTGTACATGTGGTAAAGTAGCGTAATCCTGTGATTTCATGCAAAAAATAATGCAAACACATGATATCCTCTCAACTTGAATATTTTAATAAATCTCTTCATAAGAATTCCTGCCGGAAATGGTATCTTTCCTGTCATTCTCAAACAACGCTTCACGTTTAACACATACAAAAATTATGGCAACATATTCCATTACGGTAAATGGGGAAACAAAGAAAATTGATGTAGCATCCGATACACCCCTGTTGTGGGTATTGCGCGATTCCCTCGGATTAGTGGGTACCAAATATGGTTGTGGCATTGCGCAATGTGGTGCATGTACCGTACACCTGAATGGCACTGCAGTGCGTTCCTGCTCATTACCTATTTCAGCGATAGGTACAAGTAAGATTACCACTATTGAAGGTCTTTCAAAAGAAGGGGATCATCCCGTGCAACAAGCATGGCAGGAAGTAGATGTGCCCCAATGTGGCTATTGCCAGGCCGGGCAAATCATGAGTGCTGCCGCATTGCTCGCCAAAAATCCAAAGCCATCAGAAGAACAGATTGCAACCGCTATGAACGGTAACATTTGCCGGTGCGGCACTTACCACCGTATTAAAGAGGCAGTAGTGTTGGCATCATCGAAAATCAAGTAAGCCATGGAAACAATAACAAAAACAAGCAGACGCGATTTTCTTAAACTCGGGCTTACCGCTGGAGGTGGGTTGGTGCTGAGTTTTAACCTTGTTGATTCTCTGGCTGCTGTTGCGAATGCAGGAAGCGAAACGCGCGCAATCGCAAGTATTGATTTCAATAGTTACCTCGCTATCTCGCCCGATGATGTGATTACTATTTTCTCGCCTAACCCCGAGTTAGGGCAGAACATTAAAACTTCCTTTCCCATGGTGGTGGCTGAAGAACTAGACGCTGACTGGAAAAAAGTAAAAGTGGTACAAGCTGCATTAGATGTTAAAAAGTATGAACGCCAGTTAACCGGAGGCAGTGGAGCAGTTCCCCACTCGTGGGAACGCCTGCGCAAGGCAGGAGCTACCGCCCGGCAAATGCTGGTAGAAACTGCAGCAAAAAAATGGAATACAAATGCATCGACACTTACTACGAGCAATGGATTTGTAATACATACCGATGGTCGGAAATTTTCTTACGGATCATTGGCAGCAGAGGCGGGTACACTGCCAGTTCCCACAACCGTAAAACTGAAAGATCGGAAAGATTTTAAGTTGATTGGTACCGCAGTTGCGAATGTGGACAATAAAGAAATGATTACAGGCCAGCCGTTATATGGCCTTGATTTCTATCGTGAAGGAATGTTGCATGCCATGATTCAACGGCCACCTTCTTTTGGTACAAAAATTAAATCAGTAGATGCATCAGCAGCGAAGGCTTTGCCGGGTATTATTGATGTGGTTACGTTTAAAAATAATGTAGCCATCGTAGGTAAATCGACTTGGGAGATAATGAAGGCCCGTAAAGTGTTGCTGGTGGAATATGAAAAGGAAGGAAACATAGAAAGCACCACTGATCATGATAAACTATTCAAAGAATTACTCGATAAGCCCGAGGCAACAATAAGAAGGAAAGATGGTGATGTAGAAACAGCATTTAAAAGTGCTGCTACTATTATCAAGCGGGAGTACCAATGCCCATTCCTTTCTCATGCACCCATGGAGCCCATGAACTTCTTCGCGCATGTGAGGGCCGATGGTGTAGAATTAGTTGGCCCAACGCAAACACCCGATCGCGCCCGTATGGCTGTTGCTCAATTGCTGAGTGTTTCACCTGACACGATCACCGTAGAACTCACTCGCCTGGGTGGTGGATTTGGAAGAAGATTGCAAGCCGACTATGTGGTGGAAGCAGCCGAGCTATCCAGATTGATCAATGCTCCGGTAAAAGTTACCTGGAGCAGAGAAGATGATATGACAGGAGGAACGTACCGACCTGCAGTGCGCTACCGGTTTGAAGCCGCGCTTGATGCGAAAGGAAATATGATAGGATATAAACTTCGTGGAGCGGGTATCAATGCGGGCAACTCAACGCGCGAAGATAATTTTCCATCTGGTGCAGTAGACAATCTGTTGATTGAGTCGGTCGAACACCAGTCGCCCATTACTACAGGAGCCTGGCGTGCCCCGATCACCAACTTCCTCGCTTTCGCGGAGCAAGCATTTTTGGATGAAGTCGCATTAGCTGCCAAGAAAGACCCGGTACAGTTTCGGTTAGCGTTATTAGACAAAGCGAAACAAACGCCAACAGGTGCAATTAAATATGATATCGACCGCATGAAAGCGGTAATCAATCTTGCAGCCGATAAAGCGGGTTGGGGTAAAAAGAAAAATCTGGCCCAGGGGTTTAGTGTGTATTTCTCACACCGCTCGTATGTGGCACAGGTAGCCGAAGTTGAAATGGTAAGTGGCAACCCGGTGTTGAAGAAAATTTATGCAGCTTCAGATTGTGGTATTGTCATTAACCTGAGCGGTGCGCGACAACAGGTAATGGGAGGTATTGTAGATGGGTTGGGCCATGCGCTTTACGGACAAATTACTTTTATAGAAGGTGCGGCCGAACAACGTAACTTTAACAGCTATCGGTTAATTCGCTACAACGAAGTACCACAAATAGAGGTGCATTTTGTAGATAATGGAATTGATCCAACCGGGCTTGGCGAACCTGCCTTGCCACCTACCGGGGGTGCAGTAGCTAACGCAATCTTTAAAGCAACGGGTAAACGATTGTATAACCAGCCATTTACGTTGCAGGAGGAAATGAAAGGAGTGAAGCTGGGGCAGAAGATGTAAGAAATGCATTGTATTTTAAGAGCATTGAATTAAAATTATAAGTTGGGTGGTGTGTTAAATAGACCAATGGTTTTACTTTATAGTTAGTACAATCTTAAACCCATGCGCTTCTGCTTGTTGGCCGCATTGCTGTTTTATATTCAGGCAATTTTTGCTCAATCGCCAACCCAACGTATTACAGGTATGGTGATTGACAGAGCAAGTCAACAACCATTAATTGGCGCTACTGTCTTTATCAAAGTAGAAGCGGATAATAACAAAATGATCGGTTCAACAACCGATACAGAAGGCCGTTTTTTACTGGAAGGGGTACCTGTTGGCCGATACTTTATAAATTGTTCTTACGTAGGGTATCATTCGTGGGTATCTGCCTATCAGGAAGTAACCTCGGGCAGAAAACTGGATATGCGTATTGAGTTGGATGAATCTATAACCTTTGGCGATTCCATTGTTGTACGTGCTCCCCATGTGGCCAGCGAAGCCAGTAACGAGTATGGATTGGTAAGTGCGCGCTCATTCACACCCGAAGAAACTCAACGGTTTGCCGGAAGTATCAATGATCCTGGCCGGATGGCTTTGAGTTTACCGGGTGCACAAATCTCCACTCAGGATAACGAGAACACAATTGTAGTTCGTGCTAACTCACCGATCGGATTAATCTGGAGGTTAGAAGGTGTTGAGATTCCCAATCCAAATCATTTTGCTGAGGCAGGATCGAGTGGAGGTGGAATTAGTGCATTAAGTATTTATGTGCTTGGCGCTTCTGATTTTTTTACGGGGGCCTTTCCGGCAGAATATGGAAACGCCTTATCGGGTATAATGGATTTGAAGTTCAGAAAGGGAAACCGGGAAGATCGTGAGTTTCGTGTGCAAGCGGGTTTAATCGGACTCGAGTTTGCCTCAGAAGGCCCGCTCTCAAAGTCAAAGAAGAATGCTTCGTACCTGTTTAACTATCGGTATTCAACGCTGGGTATTCTTAGTCAGATGGGTATTAATGTAGTAAATCCGTTAACCAGCAATACGTTTCAAGACCTTTCTTTCAACCTGTACTTTCCATTGAACAAGAAATCGCACCTTACATTTTTTGGCTTTGGTGGAACGAGTGCAGAAAGAAAAAATTATCAGGAAGACCAAACGCAATGGGAAAGTTTTAACGAAGTATATACCTACGATTTATGTACAAACCTGGGCGTAACGGGTCTTACCTATACCTATTTAATCGATGATAAATCATATTTAACCGGCACGCTGAGTGTTGGAGCAAATGATATTAAGTCAACAGATGATACGATAAGCTATAGCCTTGAGCGTTTTAATATTCGCAACGAACGGTATCGCAATGGTCGGGTAAGTACAGCCTGGTCGTACAACACCAGGGTGGGTAAAGGTATGAATCTGAAAACCGGCTTTCAGGCTGCGCAACTGTTTTACAATGTGTATCGCAATGATTATGACAATGTAATAGATGATTTACGTGTACAAATGGATGGTAGTGGAAATGCCCTGTTGCTGCAACCCTATGCTGTGATGCGGGCACAAGTTACTCCCTCAATATTGTTGCAGGGTGGAATTAATACACTCTATTTTAGTTATACCAATGAATTCAAGGTTGAACCCCGACTTGGAGCACAATTTCAGTTTCCTTCCGGTTCTATTAATGTAGCCTATGGATTACATAGTCAGATATTACCTTTTCAAACTTACGAAGCGGTTACTACCGATTCGCTTACCGGGGCTAATCCAACCAGGCCCAATACCGAATTGTCCATGTGGCGGGCTCATCATTTGGCCGTAAATGTTACGCGGGCTTTTGCCGGGCAGGTTCGGTTGAAGGTAGAGCCATACTATCAATACCTGTTCGATGTGCCGGTAAGTTTGCAATCCTGGAACACGTATTCACTTATTAATCAGGATAGGAATTTTTTTGCTGATAGTTTAAGCAACGCAGGCACCGGCTACAATGCCGGAGTGGAGATTACGCTGGAGAAGGCATTTAGTAACCGCCTGTTTTTTTTATTAAGCGGTGCTGTTTATGATTCGCGATACAAAACAAACAACGGAGGCGTGGATAAAGACTACAATACCAAGTATAATTCAAATTTCAACTCGGCCTTAACATTTGGTAAGGAGTGGGAGTTGAAGAAAGGAAAGCGCATGGAAGCCGGAGGCCGTGTGTTATGGAGCGGAGGCATGCGGTATACCCCATTTGATACGCAGAAGTCAATTGAGGCTGGGCGGGCGATTTATATTCAATCGCAGGCCTACGAAGAACAAAACAAGAATTACTTCAGAGTAGACGCGCGCATAGCCCTGCGCAAGAATGCGACTAAATTTTCATGGAAACTATCTCTTGATATACAGAACCTGACTAACCACCAAAACCCTCAGCGGCCATATTACGACCGGTGGACGGGTACTCAGGGCTTTGGCTATAATACGTCTATTATACCGGTTATCAGCTATACCCTGGATTTTTAAGCTGGCGTAAAAACACCCCTTAACTGGCATTTCTGTACACTATGTAATGTATTGGGGTCGCTTATTTTTATCCTATCAAACAACAGCAAAAAATACTTACCTTATGGAGACTATGACAAAAACAAAGATTACAGTGCAGGCATTGGTAAATGCCCCTGTAAAAAAAGTGTGGGAAGCATGGACAACCCCTGCTGCTATTATGCAATGGAATTTTGCTTCAGATGATTGGTACTGCCCAGGTGCCGCGAATGATTTACGTGTAGGCGGCAAGTTTACTTCACGCATGGAAGCAAAAGACGGCAGCTTTGGATTTGATTTTGAAGGCATCTATGATGAAGTAGTGGATCTGAAAAAGATAACCTATCGCATGCCAGATGGCCAGCAGGCAACAACTACGTTTACCGGAAAAGGTGAAAAAACTGAGGTGACAACCATCTTTGATGCGGAAACTGAAAATTCAGTGGAGCTTCAACAAGGCGGATGGCAGGCTATTTTAAATAATTTCAAAGCGTATGCCGAACGAATGGTTAACATGGAGACACTTTATTTCGAAATAGAAATTGAGGCTCCGGCAAGCAAAGTAGCCGACATTATGCTTGGTGAAAAAACATTTACAGAATGGACAGCAGAGTTTAATCCTACCTCAACGTTCAGAGGCTCATGGCAAAAGGGTTCGAAGGTGCTGTTTATTGGTGTAGATGACAAAGGCAATGAGGGAGGCATGGTATCGCGAATAAAGGAACACTTGCCTAACAAGCATGTATCCATTCAACACCTGGGTGTTTTAGACAAAGGCAAAGAAGTAACCGAAGGCCCTGCAGTAGCCGGATGGGCCGGGGCGCTAGAGAATTATTATTTCCTGGAAACAAAAGGAGGAACTAAGCTTTCAGTAACGCTGGATTCCAATGCGGAATTTAAAGAATACTTTAGCGAGTCCTGGTTGCGGGCATTAAAAAAACTAAAACAAATTTGTGAAGCTTAAATCTCAAATTCATGCAATCTATTCCCGCCAAAAATATAGACGAGTATATCGCCTTCTTTTCAGGTAATGTTGGGGAAAGACTGATTAAGCTTAGAGCTATTATTAAAAAAGCTGCGCCAATGGCTGAAGAGAAAATGAGCTATGCCATTCCAACGTTTACTGTAGGCGGAAAAAATCTGGTTCATTTTGCAGCGTTCAAAACCCACATTGGGTTTTACCCAGGACCTTCAGGCATTGCGGCATTTGCAAGAGAACTGAAAGCGTATAAAACATCTAAAGGTGCAGTTCAGTTTCCATTAGATAAACCTTTGCCGTTGGCATTAATAACCCGTATTGTTAAATACCGGGTTAATGAAAACACAAAAATTTTGGCAAAGAAGAAGGCCAAGGCATAATTTTTTATTTTTCGTACAATATTATCTTAAGCTGGTCGACTATAGCTTTATAGAACCACTGGCCTATGGATCTGGCAATGCAAGAGTTAAAACAAAATACGTTTCTACGTGAAAAAGACAAGTTGCTCGGGTTTATCCGTAGCCGGGTTTCTAGCGTAGAAGAAGCAGAAGACATTCTGCAGGATGTCTTTTACCAGTATGTTTCCGGGTTTCAAACGATCGGGCAGTTGGATCGGGTAACTTCCTGGCTCTATAGTGTAGCCCGCAATAAAATTATTGACCGGTATCGCAGAGATGCCGTTAGACCAAAGCGAACAGATTTTGAATTGCAGGCGGGACGCGATGAAGAAGCACCGCTAACCTTGCAAGAGATTTTACCCGATCTGGATAATAGTCCCGAAGCAACCCTTTTACGCGAAGCTATCTGGGATGAGATTTCAGAAGCACTTGCCGAGCTACCGGCCGAACAACGTGAAATATTTATTCTGAATGAAATTGAGGAAAAAAGTTTCCGGGAGATAGCTGAAGAAACGGGTGTGTCAATAAATACCCTGCTCTCGCGAAAGCGATACGCCATTATTGCATTGCGAAAACGGTTACAAGGATTTTATGATGATTTGACAGCAAATTGATTTAAAAAAAACATAAAGATGAATAAGAGTACGAAAATAGTTAAGGGTATAATCTTTTGCATAGTGGGGGCAGCCATAGTGCTAAGTATAATATGGAGTACCATGTACTTGTGGAACTGGCTGGTGCCGGATTTATTTAATGGCCCGGTAATTAATATCTGGCAAACAGTGGGTTTACTTTTGCTTTCGCGGATATTGTTTGGCCGCTGGAGCCGAGGCTGCAAACCCGGATTCGCGCCACGCCCGTGGAGGCATTATACAAAGGAGCGCTGGGCCAATATGAGTGCCGAAGATCAGGAGAAGTTTAAACAGAAACTTAAAGATAAGTGGTGTTATAAAGAACAAAACACCCAAGCCGCTAATTCTGGCACTTCAAACGGTTGAGGAAGATAGTTTTTTAAAACTCTTTTAAAAATTCTATCAAAAACCCCAACAAAATGGAAAAAACAGCCGTTGAAGGAAACTATGGAAACTTTTGGCAACACGCTAAGTTTCCATAGTTTTGCCGGCCATATGGAAGAATCACAGACTTACGAGAAAATTTTAGAAAAGGCCGAGGCGCTTTTTATGAAGTATGGAATCCGCAGTGTTACCATGGATGACATTGCCCGCCATCTGTCCGTTTCTAAAAAGACATTGTATCAGTACTTCGCAGACAAAGATGATCTGGTGTACAAAGTGTCCACTGTTTTTTTGGATCGAACCTTCAGGCAGTACGATTCTATAGCACGAGATTCTAAAAATTCGGTAGAAGAGTTAAGCAAAATTTCAGTTTGCATGAAATGCGATATGGAGAATATGAATCCATCCATGTTGTTCGATTTGCAGAAATATCATCCCAAAGCCTGGGGCCTATGGAATGAGCACAAAAGAAAAGTGATTAGCGAAGCGGTGATCGGTAACATTCGCAAAGGTATTGAAGATGGTTATTTCCGCCCTGAAGTTAATCCGGAAATTCTGGCCATAATTCGTGTTGCCTTAATCGAAGTTGCATTTGATGCAGAGGTTTTTCCACGCGATCGGTTTAACATGGCAAGTGTGCAAACGCAGCTCTTCGATTTTTTTGTGCATGGCCTGTGTACTGAAAAAGGAAAAAAATTATATCAGAAATACAAAGAGAACACCCCCATAACCAACCAACCCAATGAAGCAGTTTTATAAATTTTATGTCTTAATAATAGGTTTAGCCCTGGCACCGGCTGTTCAGGCTCAAACTACGTTTACGTTACAGCAGTGTATTGATTATGCGTTAGAGAATTCGGTACAGGTGCAAAATGCCAGACTGGACGAGGAAATTGCACAATCAAAAGTTAATGAAACAATTGGCATCGGGTTACCGCAAATAAGCGGAGGCGCTACCGTAATGCACAATAGTAAGTTGCCTCGTTTCTTCAATACGTATAGTGGCGCTGGTGGTTTTTTTGATTTTAGCGCAATACCAGGCATACAATTAGGTGATGTAGTTGCGGCCGAAAACTTCTTCCAGTTAAAAAGCAGTGGCGATGTAAATGTTGGGGTTAATCAGTTGATTTTTAGCGGCTCATACCTGGTTGGCCTTAAGGCATCTAAAACGTATAAAGAACTTTCGTATAAAACCACTACGCAGTCAAAAGAACAGATTGTACAACAGGTAACCAAAGCCTACTATACCGTACTGATAAATAAAGAGCGTGCCACGTTGTTTACCAGTAACATTGCACGGGTAGATTCTTTGTTCAAAAACACAAAAGCACTTTATGAAAACGGTTTTGCAGAAAGTATTGATGCTGACCGAATTCAGGTAACACTCAATAACCTTATTGTAGAGCGTGATAAGTTTTTAAATATGAACGAACTGGGTGTTGCCTTGTTGAAATTTCAAATGAACTATCCTATGAATCAACCTATTGATGTAGCGGGTAGTATTAAGGATATTAATGTAGAGCAAGGGTTAACCCCTGAAGCGGTTGATTATACAAATCGGCCCGACTATCAATTACTGGAAGTAAACAAACAACTTCAGGAGTTGAATATAAAAAACAGATTCTCGGCTTCTTTACCTACGCTTTCGGCATTTGCCAAGTATGGCTATTCAACACAATCGCCTACAATAGGAGGTTTGTTTAAAACCAACTCAGGATTTGACGAAGTGCCGGGTGTAGGCCCTGACAAATGGTACAATTATTCAAACTATGGTCTTAGCCTTAACATTCCGATTTTTTCCGGACTTCAGAACAAGTTTAAGGTTCAGCAAGAAAGAATAGCACTGGAAAAAATCAACAATAATTTCCGGGTACTAAAAGCAAGCATCGACCTGGAGGTTCAGCAAGCCGGATTGAATTATGACAACGCCCTTAAATCGCAAAGAGCGCAACAACAAAATATGGAGCTGGCTGCCAAGGTGGCAAATGTTACCAAAATAAAATATGAGCAAGGCGTAGGATCAAACATTGAAGTGATTGATGCAGAAGACGCCCTCCGCCAGGCACAAACAAATTACTACAACGCATTGTTTGATGCTATTGTAGCTAAGGTTGATTTTGATAAAGCCTATGGCAAACTGGTACCATCCACAAACGAAAACAAGTAACCAAAAAAAATTTCCTATAACTATGAAATCATTATATACTAAATTAATATTCGCATCGGCTTTTACCAGTGTATTACTGGTAGGCTGTGGTGAGCCTGATAAAGTTGCACAACTTGCCGAGTTAAAAAAGCAACACAGCGAGCTGGCCAAACAGATTAGCGACCTGGAGAAAGAATTAGTAAGTACAGGTGCGGTAGCTGAGGGTAAAAGTAAGGAAGTGGTTGCTTTAGAATTGAAGCCACGTGCATTCGATCACTATGTAAAAACACAAGGTTTTATTGAAGCCGAAGACAATATTTTGGTAAGTGCCCGCGGTATGGGTGTAGTTACTCAGGTATTGGTTAAAGAAGGTCAGGTTGTAACCAAAGGTCAGGTATTAGCGCAGATTGATAATTCTCTTATTGCGCGTAATGTAGAAGGTCTTAAGTCTCAGCTAGAGTTAGCCTCTTCTGTTTTTGAACGTCAGAAAAATTTATGGGATCAGAAAATTGGAACAGAGGTTCAATATCTGCAGGCTAAGACTAATAAAGAGAGTTTAGAGAAGCAATTGGCCGCATTACAGGAGCAATATGATCAGGCCCGGATTAAAAGTCCTATTAACGGAGTTGTTGATATGATTAATGTGAAGGTGGGTGAAAATATTTCTCCCGGTATGCCTGCGGTGCGCGTAATCAATAATTCAGAGTTGAAAGTAGTAGCGAATGTTTCAGAGTCCTATATCACACAAGTAAAGAAAGGAGATAAAGTATTGATTAATCTTCCTGATTTAAAGAAAGAAGTAGAAGCCAATGTTACGTTTACAGGACGCAACATCGACCCGCTTTCCAGAACATTCGTACTGGAGGCAGAGCTACCCTCAAGTGCCGAGTTTCGCCCTAACATGACAGCACTAATTCGGATTGTGTATGCTTCATTTCCCGCTGTGATTGTTGTACCCGTTAATACAGTACAAGATATAAAAGGTGAAAGAGTAGTGTTCATTGCAGAAGCAAACGGTAACCAAACGATAGCCCGTAAAAAAGTAGTTACGGTTGATGGTGTGTTTGACGGTCTGGCACAAGTGAAAGGCCTTGCCGCTGGCGAACGTATAATTACAGCTGGCTACCAGGGTTTAACCGATGGCCAGTTTTTGAAAGTACAGTAATTCGTACACACCCCCCAAAAAAGTCATTCATATGCAAGACGTAGAGAAAGAATTTAAACCAACCAGCTGGTCTATCGATAATAAGACCAGTATTTACGTGGCTACTGTAATTATTTCACTGGCAGGAATAATGAGCTACCTGGCTATGCCAAAAGAACAATTTCCAGAGGTTGTTTTCCCACAAATTTTTGTAGCCACATTTTATCCGGGTCCACCCGAAGATGTAGAGAACCTGATTACCAAAGAAATTGAAAAAGAAGTAAAGTCTATTTCGGGTATAAAAAAGGTAAGCAGTAATTCGGTGCAGGATTTTTCAAGTATAATAGTTGAATTTCAAACCGATGTAGAAATTGATAAAGCGAAACAGGATGTTAAAGATGCTGTAGATCGTGCCAAACAAGAGTTACCAAGCGATCTGGAGAACGACCCGCAGATTATCGAAATGGATATCTCTGAAGTACCGATTATGAATATCAACATTTCGGGCGACTTTAGCCTGGAATCATTGAAAGAGTATGGTGAAGATATGCAGGATCGTATTGAAAGCCTTACGGAAATAAGACGTGTAGATATTGTTGGGGCACTGGATCGGGAAATTCAGATTAATGTTGATATGTACAGACTGGCGCTGGCCGGTGTTAGCCTTGATGATATTCAAAATGCAGTAGGCTATGAAAACCGCATTATACCCAGTGGTCAGATTTCAGTAGATGGAATGAAGCGCTCGTTGGGTGTGAATGGCGAATTTGCCGATGCCGACCAACTGGGTGGGCTGGTGATATCCTCAATTAAAGGAGGTAAAATTTATTTACGCGATGTTGCCGAAGTAGTAGACAGCCACAAAGAACAGGAAAGTTTTGCACGGTTGGGTGGCCAAAATGTAATTACATTAAACGTGATTAAACGGGGCGGACAAAACCTGATTGATGCCTCAGATATGATTAATGAAATTGTTGCCCAGTTCGAAGCCAACGTTCTGCCCGAAGGTGTAGATATTACCATTACCGCAGATCAATCGGAAAATACGCGTTTGACACTGCACGACCTGATTAATACTATAATTATCGGATTCGTATTAGTAACAATAATTCTCATGTTCTTCATGGGCGCTACTAACGCAATCTTCGTGGGCTTGTCTGTTCCAATATCAAGCTTTATTGCTTTCATTGTGATAGATCAGTTCTTTGGATTTACCCTGAACATGATGACATTATTCTCGTTTCTGCTTGCTTTGGGTATTGTAGTAGACGATGCGATTGTGGTAATTGAAAATACACATCGTATATACGACAATGGTAAAGTGCCGATTAAGAAAGCAGCCAAAGTTGCAGCTGGTGAAGTATTCCTTCCTGTATTAACAGGAACATTGGTTGTGCTGGCACCCTTTACGCCCCTGCTTTTCTGGCCCGGTATAATGGGTAATTTCATGTACTTTCTTCCGGCAACCTTAATCGTGGCCTTAATTGCCTCGTTGATTGTGGCCTACATTATGAACCCTGTGTTTGCGGTTGATTTTATGACCGAGCACGAACACGACCATTCAGAGTCAAAGATTACCCGTGGTTTTAAAATTACTACGGTTGTAATGGGATCCGTAGCGGTAGTATCATACATAACCGGGCTTTTTGGTATGGGTAATTTTGTAGTGTTCCTGTTTGGGGTGTATGCATTGTATCACTTTGTGTTAGCACGTGTTATCAGCGCCTTTCAAACCAATACATGGCCGCGGGTACAAGAATGGTATAAGCGCAGGCTTACCTGGTTATTGAAAGGCTATCGCCCCATTGGTGTGGTAGTATTTATGATTGTATTGTTTTTCGTATCGATAGCATTTTTTATTTCGCGCGATCCAAAAGTTGGATTTTTTCCGCAAAGCGATCCTAATTTTATTTACGCCTACATTCGGATGCCAATCGGTACTGATCAAAGGGTAACAGATTCGGTAACGCATATTGTAGAGAATCGGATAACCAATGTAATGGGTGAGGGCAATCCGCTGGTAAAATCTATTATCAGCAACGTAGCAATTGGTGCTAATGAAGATCCATTTGAAGCAGCCGGTACGCAAAGCAGCCCCCATCTGGGCAAAGTAAGTGTGGCATTTGTAGAGTTTGCCAAGCGCGATGGCCAAAGCACTGCGGTGTATATGGATAGTATTCGTACAGTAATAAAAGGAATTGTAGGAGCAGAAATAACGGTAGCACAGGAACAAAACGGACCCCCTACCGGTAAACCGATTAATATTGAGCTTACCTCAGATAACTTCACAGACATTGTGGTTACAGCTGAGAAAGTAAAACGATACCTCGACTCCGTTCAGGTAGGAGGGGTAGAAGAATTGAAATCTGATTTCCAAAGCGATAAGCCTGAGATTGTAATTAATATCGATCGGGAAAAAGCAAACCGCGAAGGTATTTCAACCGCACAAATCGGTATGATTTTACGCACGGCTATATATGGTACAGAAATTTCTAAATTCCGCGATGCGAATGATGATTACCCGATTCAATTGCGTGTGGCCGAACATCAACGCAACGATATCAATAGCTTGTTAAATATTCCGGTTACATTCCGCGATATGAGTTCGGGTGGTCAGGTACGCCAGGTTCCGTTATCGGCTATTGCTAAAATAGATTACACAAACAGTTATGCCGGTATTCGCAGGATTGATCAAAAGCGTGTCATTACACTTTCGTCTAACGTATTAAACAATTATAATGCAAATGACGTTGTGCAGGAAATACAGAGTCATCTGAATAATTACCAGATGCCTGATGGTGTAACGTTTAAGATGACGGGAGAACAGGAAGAAATGGCCGAGACCATGGCCTTTATGGGAAAGGCATTTGGCATTGCAGCCATGCTCATCTTTATGATTCTTGTTTTACAATTCAATTCTATAAGCAAACCATTTATTGTGTTGGCCGAAATTGTGTTTAGTGTAATTGGTGTGTTACTAGGGTTTTCCATATTTAAAATGGAGATGTCGGTGGTAATGACTGGTGTGGGTATTCTTGCCTTGTCGGGTATTGTGGTGCGCAATGGTATTTTACTGGTTGAGTTTACCGATATACTTATTGCTCAGGGTATGGAATTGCGAGCTGCTATTATTGAAGCTTCCAAAACCCGTATGACTCCTGTTTTGTTAACCGCAATGGCCGCAACCGCAGGTTTAATTCCGTTGGCAGTTGGATTTAACATTGACTTTATAAAAATGTTCACTGAACTCAATCCTCATATTTTCTTTGGTGGCGATAACGTGGCCTTTTGGGGTCCGTTGTCGTGGACGATGATTTTCGGATTGATATTTGGAACAATTCTTACCCTGGTGCTTGTTCCTGTATTGTATTTGTTGGTTGCAAAGCTAAAAGTAAAAGTACGTAAGCAGGAATTGGTGCCAACTAACGGAGAGCCTAAACCGGCAGTAGCGCATTAAACAATGCTGTGCTTGTATCCGTTCTAAATTTTCTAGAACGGATACAACAATAAACTGAATTCATTTTGCGTCAATGAAAGACAAGATGGATTTTAATAAATGAAAACCCGCATTATGGCCTTATTTATTGTATTTGCCTTATTGTTATTGGTAGATGTTTACTTTTTCCAGGCAGTACTTGCTGTAAGTAAAAATTGGTCACCTGCCTGGAAGCAAGGTGCCCGTGTGGGCTTTTGGGTACCTACCGTAATAAGTTTTATAGCCTTGCTATGGTGGCAATTGGGCGATCCCTATACCATAAAAGCAAGCGTACGTACGTGGATAATTACCGGTGTATTTGTAACCTATTTTTCAAAACTTATTGGGATTGTTTTTTTATTGATTGATGATATTCAACGACTGATACGTTGGGGAGCAGGGTTGTTTCAAAAGAAGGCTGAAACTTTGCCGGGTGTACCGATTACCCGATCGCAATTTTTAACACAAGCTGCAGTAATAGCCAGCACAGTTCCGTTTGGCGCGATGGTATTTGGTATTGTTTCTGGCGCACATGATTACCGTATACGTAAAGTGAGTGTAAAGTTACCCAACCTACCCAAAGCATTTGATGGCTTGCGTCTGGCACAACTATCAGACATTCATAGTGGTAGTTTTTTTAACAAGACTGCCGTAAAAGGTGGTGTAGAAATGGCCCTAAACGAAAAGCCAGACTTGATACTTTTTACAGGCGATCTGGTTAACAACGAATCAGCTGAAGTAAAGGAATACATTGATGTATTCAATAAACTAAAAGCGCCATTGGGTGTGTATTCTGTTACCGGTAATCACGACTATGGTGATTATACCAACTGGGCAAGCCAATCTGCCAAACAACAGAACTTTAAAGATCTGATAGAAGCACACCGCTTAATGGGTTTTGATTTACTGATGAATGAACATCGGTTTATAGACCAAGGAGGCGAGAAACTGGCGATTATTGGAATTGAAAACTGGGGAGCTGGTCGGTTTTCCAAGTATGGAAAATTGGAACAGGCGCATGCGGGCACAGAAGAAGCTGCTGTGAAATTATTATTGAGCCACGATCCAAGCCATTGGGATGCACAAGTACGACCTAACTATAATGATATTGATATTGCTTTTGCCGGACATACGCATGGTTTTCAGTTTGGAGTAGAACTTGGCAATTTCAAATGGAGCCCATCGCAATATGCCTATAAGCAATGGGCTGGTTTGTATACGCAGGGCAACCAACACTTGTATGTAAACCGCGGCTTTGGCTACTTAGGCTATCCTGGTCGCGTGGGTATGCCGCCTGAGATTACAATAGTGGAGTTGAAACGAGCGTAAGTCTGAACATCTATCCATTCTTATTCTGAAGCGCTTCCCGTCTTCGCATTTCATCTATTGAAAATTTGCCAGCTCCAAATACCATAAAGGCGAGCAGGCCAATCAACACAATAATGGATACTTCCAATTCCATGTGATTGCCTACCGATAAAAATCCTTTGGGAAAATTAACCAACAGAACAGCGCCAATAAGAATAGGGAGTTGAACTGCGCACATAATGCGGGTTAGCAATCCGAACATATAAGCGGACCGCAGAGAACGTGGGCAAATACAACATAGTGTGCAATTGATACAGCCAGGAAACTCATATTCATTCCATTCAATGTAAGTTTTAGTTCCTCCAGATTGCCCAGAAAACTAAATCCTTTGTAGGTAATGAATATGCCTAAAACAATCCGGAAAAGATCAAGAAAACCAGGGCGGTGTGCATTACCCCAGTCCTCAATTTTAGTGATGACACTCATAGTAATAGGGGTTAAGTGTCAACAAAGTTTAAGTAAAATTGTTGAAAAAGGCAAGCGTAAAACTTTACCTATTGCTCGCGGAGCATGCGTATTGTGAAAAAACCGAGTATAACAACGATAATACCGAGTGCGCCCCACATCCAAAGTTTATTTTTAAACCAGGGTGATGTTTCAGGTTCTGTAATTTGTTGCGGTTTTAGTTCACTACTAACCTGAAGTTCTGGTAATGAGGCCGGTATTTCTTTTGTAAAGTGTTCAATGTCATAATTAGGAATAAACATTTTTTCATTGCCGTAGCGAAGGGTATAAGTACCGGCTTGAAGGTTTGTAACAAGATAAACCTGAGGAGCCCAGGCATGAATACGCTTTATCTGAACGGGAGGGTTATCCTGATTGTAAACGATTACTCTTATTTGTTTTACAACCCGGGGATTAAAATGAAGTGTGTCCTGCTTGAAAGAACTGATAACACCGGTGTAAAGCGGTTGATATTGATAATGTACTCCTTTTTCAGATTTAATACTATCGTAAAGCCAATCAATTGAAACGCTTCTGTAAAATTGTTGATCAGGTGAAGCCTCAAGACTTAATCGCGAAAGGAGTACAGGCTGGTTAAAGACCAGGTTAAATTCACTTCGTTTATCTATCGTTTCACTTAACAAAGAAGAAGCAATTTCTGTAAACACACCTTTTACTGTTTTGTTTTGATGGAAATTTATTTGATCAAGGGTAAGGTGGGCACCTTTATGAATAGTAAACCGGAGGTACGTATAGGTGGATGATGGGAAGGTGATGTGATTATAGATATAGTTTACGGGTGTGTTTGCCAGAGAGATAATCCTGCTGGTTTGAATTTTAAACCACTCGCGTTGATTAAAGCTGCCCTCTACTGTTACTTCCGAATCGTAATTCTGTTGAGCGAAGTTTAATGTAATGCTGTTGATAGGTTCATTTGGATTTAGCTTGACAGTAAAGAATAATGCGGCTCCCTGGCGTGAGAGGTTGAAAGGTTCTAATGAAACGGGAGTTTGTGAGATTTCATCTTTTGCAATTTGTAACAAGTATGGAATTTCTGTGGTATTGTTGGATGACGAATAGAGTCGAATATCTGCAAAATCGGTTTTTAATTTTGGTAATAGTTCAGCAGGCAGCGAAATACGGTACCAACCCGATTGGGTAACTTCCGAAACCTTTCTTTCGTAGGTAAATTGAGCAAGGCTGCACAAGGGAAGCAGCAAAAATGCAATCAGGCTATTCGTTCGGTTCATCCGTTGGATTGTTTTTTTTTCTTTTGTTATAGATAAATGATGCCGTAAGTAATAAGGCGCCCAGTACCATAAGTACAATAGTTTTGGCAATTGTACTCATTCCGGTAAGGTCGTATAGAAATAACTTGGCCAGCGTAATTCCAAAAAGTACAATGCCACTAATGCGTAAAAAGGCAAAGTTCTTGGTGAATCCCCAGACGATAAGATAAAGCGCGTAGGCACCCCATAAAATACTTAAGGCTAATCGTACTCCATCGTGTATATTATTCAGGGCCAGCCAGGAAAGCAATTCTGAACTTAGAATAGTAAGCAATGAAAAATGAAAGAACAATCGTTCCCATCGGGTAAGTAATGTTTTGTTCTCATGCTGAACAACCGAGTAGATGAGGTAGAGTATTAACCCGATAAACAGATAACTGATATACCTGATGACTATATTCCAAAAGCTGTGCACAAAGTAGATATCTTCATTCAGGTAGGTATTACGAAGTGCTTCCAAAGCCACTAAACCACCCGATAAAAAGGTAATTACAAGTAGTATACTTGCTCCGGCCGCTACTTTATTTAAAAGGATATTTCTGATAAACTTTTGGTTAATGAACCACATAATTAAAATAAATGCCGCACTGTAGATAATGAGCCATATTGCTTTGAAGGAAGGCCAATCGTAATTGTATTGATTAACCTCTTGCTTGATAGAAGTTAGATAATATTGCTGATTGAAATACAGACTTATTTCTTTCAGAATAGATGTGTATAAGACTAGAATAAAACCGGCTGGCAGTATAAACGCCATTAAGGGTACAATTTTGTCGAGCCAGGTATGTGGTTTTTCGTATGCAGTTTTAGAGGAAAGCCAGTGGGTTGCCCCAAACATTACTGATACCAATATTCCAGTAAGAAAATAGACATTTATAAATGATGCAAAGGTGATGTCGTTATCCGTATAGTAATAGTAATCGTTGTAAGCAAAGCTCAGCGCACTCCAATCATGCAACAAGCTTAATAGAGCAAGCCCTATTAATGGGTAGGAGAGAAGTTCGTACACCGGAAATTTTTTAGTGCGCCCAATCCAGAAAAGTAAAACTGCTTCTAATGCCCATGTAACGGTTACCCAGTTACCTTCCAGTTGTACGGGTACCGCAAGCGTGAGAAAAGTAAGCACCATACCGGCTACGAAGTAGAAGACATCGCGCACTTGCCTAAGTTTATAATACAACACCAGGCATATAGCAAAATGAATTATTGCATTAAATGCAGTAAATAAGCCTAGAAAATATTCGCCATTTGGATGATCGCTAATGGCGCCATATCCTAAACCATAATAGATGAAGCTGTTGCTTAAGATAAGGGAGATGTCGCCAATTTTTAAATTTTGCTGTGCCGATAATTTAGATACGAGGAAGGCCAGATAAAACTGAATAAAGTAAACAAGGGTAAAACCCAATATTATCCATAAATGCTTTTCGTAGTAGTAGTCGGTTATAAGCCACGAAAAAACTATTAACCATGTAAGGATAAAAGCAAACCGGAATAGCCCACGCCAATCTTGCTTAAAAGAAATGAAGAGTATGCCGGTGTTAATAACCAGTACATAAGAAAGTAAAACCACCACACGACCCGAGCCATCGCTTAATAAAAACGGAACCGCATAGGCACCTACCAACCCGATGATGGCAATTACTTGTTGTTTATATTGAAGCGCAGCAAATACGGTGAAAGTAGTAAATAAAACCATTAGCACAAACGCAACCAATTGAGGAATAAGCTGGTAAAAATCGTATGCTGCATAGGTAATGAAGTACAGGCTTGCCATGCCACCACTCAATAATACTGCGCTGAAAGCCGCATAATTTTTTTTAAGTTTTAGGGCAATGCCCAATAAGGCGCTACCGGCCAGATAACCCAGAATAATTCGGGTTAACGGATTAAGCATTTGATGATCGATAGCATACTTTACGCCAAAGCCAATACCAATTACCAACACAACAATGCCAATTTTATTAAGGAGATTGGTGCCAATAAAGTCTTCCCAGGCTGTTTTTTGCTTAGGCTTTGAAGGCTTTGGTGTTATTTGTTGAATTTGTGTCTTCTCCTCCTGTATCACAACAGGCGCAACAATTGGTTCAACTGTTTTTACCTCTGGTTCTTCTTTGGGTTGGAACGATTGTACTTGCCTGCGAAGTTCTTTGATATCGAATGCCAGTTGCTGCTGCCGCATTTCAGCAGCTTGTAATTTTTGAAGGAGCTCGTTTAGGTTGGGATGGTCTGCCATAATAGGGTAAATAACGTCCCCAAATTATGCAAATGAATTGGCTGCCCGGTTAGGTAAACAGAAAAAAACTAAACTAATTAACGAGCGTAACCAGGGGAATTGTTTTGATTTTAGACTCAACCCCGAAGGGGTGTTATATCTTTAGCACCGGGTAACAACCCGGTGCTAAAAGCTCTGGGCGAATTGTGCTGACTACCCGCTGCATTTGAAGTGCTAATTTTTTTCAGCGCGCAACCTATAACCGCGATAGAACGGGTTTCCTGATGCTTTCTTAAGAAGGCGCATCGGGTTCGGTGTCGAAATCATTCATCATTTTAAATTCTGTTAGCAGTCGGCACGACTTTACTTATTATTGAAATTAGGTTTTACCGGACACTAGTATTTCACAATCAGAAACTCAGTACGTCTGTTTAGTTGATGCTCTGCCTCAGAACAGTCTGACTTTACGGTGCATCATCAATCAGGTTGGTACAATTCTCTTGCGAAAAGGAAGCGAAAGAGGTAAGGATTGCAATAAAAAAGCAGAAGAAATACTTAACCATAATTTGGCGGATAGGCAGGTTAGAATAAAAATTAAACTCAGCAGGTAAGTTAGGTGGTTGATGTTGATCAGAAAAATATTCCAGGTTAATTTTTAACTAACCAGTTACCGCCCTGCTTGTCTGTATATATCGTGATGGCGTTTTACCGGTAACCTTTTTAAACTGCCGGTTAAAGTGCGACAGGTTTTGAAAGCCCGAATCGAAGCAAATGGATTGAATAGAGAAGTTTCCTTCAATCAGCATTTTGCAGGCCTGGCTAATGCGAACTTCATTTAAAAAATTAGTATACGTTTTTCGGGTGCGCACTTTAAAGTACCGGCAAAAGGCTTCGCCCGACAGGTTAGCGATTGAGGCTGCTTCACTTATTTTTATTTTGCGATGGCTTTGTCTGAAGGTAAACTGTAGCACATCGTTCATCCGTTTGTCTTCGTCCAGGGTTCCGGTATTTATGGGGGCAACCGAAAGGGATTTTAATTTTTTTGATTGAGCACAGCGTGTAAGCAATTGAAGAAATAAAATCAACCTTGTGGTTTTTTCAGCCGATGAAATTTTCTGAATCAATTCACTAACTTCTTTCTGTAAAATGTCTTCGGCCCGGCTTGTACCCAGGCGCAACAAAAACTGATGAATGTCTTTTACCTCGTTCAGATGCCAGAACGATTCACCCATATAATGCTTGTCGAAATAGAGTGAAACAGCCTGAACCTTTTTTTTACTACGTGGGTGGTAATAGTTTTCATCGCAGCGAAACACATGGGGTTGGCCACTGCCAATCAGGTACACTTCACCAGCTGTAAATCGGCCAACATAATCTCCGGCAATCAAGGTGCCTTCTCCTTTTTCAATCAGCATAATCTGTATTTCTTTATGCTGATGCAAACGATCATAGAAGTAGGGTAACCGGTCGATTTGCAACCGGAAAGCCTCTTGTTCTGTTTTTGGTACCTGAAAGGGGATAACCTTCATGTAATGTGATTTTGATATAATTGTATTTCAAAATCTTTTAAAATTAGTCAAAATAGTATCAGATTAGGGTATTATGCGCGAATTAGACAAATGCTTTAAAAGCTACTTTTGCCTAACGATTTCAGGTATTTAAACAATTACGACTATGGCTGTTTCATGGCAAGGTATTTTTCCGGCACTTACAACTAAGTTTACCGCTGATGACAAATTGGATTTTCCATTATTCGAAAAAAACCTGAAGGCACAGCTTGATGCCGGTGTGGAGGGTGTAATTCTTGGCGGCACGCTGGGCGAAGCCAGTGTGTTAAGTAATGAAGAGAAATTTGAGCTGGTACGGTTTACGGTTCAGAAAGTAGCAGGTAAAGTACCGGTGGTGATGAACATTGCTGAAGGCAGTACCCGTGAAGCAATTAAGCAGGCAGAGCAGGCAGAAAAATCAGGAGCGACAGGATTGATGATGTTGCCGCCCATGCGCTATAAATCCGATCACCGCGAAACGGTAACATATTTTAAGACCGTTGCAAAAAGTACCAGCCTGCCGATTATGATTTATAATAATCCGGTTGATTATAAAATTGAAGTTACGCTGGATATGTTTGCCGAGCTGGCCGAAGCAGAAAACATACAAGCTGTAAAAGAATCAACCCGCGATGTAAGCAATGTTACCCGCATGATTAATCGGTTTGGCGACCGGTTTAAAATTCTTTGCGGTGTAGATACCATTACTATGGAAGAGTTGATGCTGGGTGCTAATGGTGTTGTGGCCGGTTTGGTTTGCGCATTTCCGAAAGAAACGGTTGCCCTTTATAAATTAACCAAGGCAGGTAAAATAGAGGAGGCCTTAAAAATTTATCGGTGGTTTTTGCCTTTGCTGGAATTGGATATTCATCCGAAATTGGTTCAATATATTAAACTGGCCGAGCAGGAAGTTGGGCTGGGTTCAGAATTTGTACGGGCTCCGCGATTAACGTTAATAGGCGAGGAGCGGGAAAGAGTCCTAAAAATTATTCGCGAAGGAATTGCTACCAGGCCCAATTTGTAATTCGAAGGTTTAAATTCCCAATCTTAAATTTCAGGTTATGGAAACAGTTGACGAGGCATTGAATAAAGCGCAGGTTGCTTTCTTGGCATATAAAAATTTTTCTGGCAGGAAGAAGGCAACATTTCTGCGTGCTATAGCAGACGAAATTGAAGCGATGGGAAAAGAATTGGTTGAAACCGCTATGCGCGAAACTAATTTGCCGGAAGCGCGCATTGTTAACGAGCGTGGTCGTACTACCGGCCATTGTCGCATGTTTGCTGATTTAGTAGAAGAAGGTTCGTGGGTAGATGCGCGCGTAGATACAGCATTGCCCAATCGCATGCCGGCCCCTAAACCCGATATGCGAAAAATGTTGGTGCCCATAGGGCCGGTGGTTGTGTTTGGCGCAGCAAATTTTCCATTAGCTTATTCAACAGCCGGAGGCGATACTATTTCTGCATTGGCAGCGGGTTGCCCGGTAATTGTAAAAGCACATCCTGCCCATCTTGAAACTTCAAAATTGGTGGCGGGTGCCATTGAGAAGGCAGCTTCAAAAACCGGTATGCCCTCAGCGGTATTTCAACATGTGCATGGCCATGGTTTTGAAATAGGACAAGCCCTGGTAAAACATCCGTTTACCAAAGCAGTTGGGTTTACAGGTTCATTGGCTGGAGGCAAAGCATTGTTTGATCTGGCCAATCAACGCACTGAACCCATTCCGGTATTTGCCGAGCTGAGTAGTATCAATCCGGTAATCTTACTTCCTGATTCGCTTTCGCGTGATTCGGCAAAGACAGCAAGTATGTTAGCTGCCTCTATAACATTAGGCGTTGGGCAGTTCTGTACTAATCCCGGTTTAATCATTGCCATCGAAAATGAAGCGCTTCAAAATTTTATTTCCGTGCTTTCAATCGAAATACAAAAGGCATTACCCGGCACTATGCTGCACCAAGGTATAGCCGATAATTATGCTAAGCGACTTGCGATTGCGCTTGAACAAAAGGGAGTAAAGGTTGAAGCACAATCCATTACAAGAGGAGATACAACACAAGGAGCTCCATTCATTGCATCCGTATCGGCAGATGCATTTTTGAAAAACTCAACTTTATCGGAAGAAGTGTTTGGCCCATTTTCATTGATTATAAAATGTAAAGACATTAACGAGTTGTATGCTGTTGTAGTTAAAGGGCACGGACAACTTACTTCCACCCTGATAGGTGATGAAACAGAGATTGCCAAACATAAAGCTTTATTGAATGTGTTGGTAGAAAAAGCCGGCCGGTTAGTTATTAATGGTGTGCCTACGGGAGTAGAAGTTTGTCCGGCACAAATGCATGGCGGTCCTTATCCTGCCACAACCGATTCGCGGTTTACGGCTGTGGGGGCAGATGCCATTAAACGCTTTGCGCGACCAGTTGCCTTTCAGAATTTTCCTGAAGCATTATTGCCAGATGAGTTGATAACCGAAAACCCATTGGGGATTTGGAGGATGGTTAATGGAGAATTTAAAAAGTAAGCAGTAAGCAGGCGGCAGTATGCAGTATAGAGTCTTTTATGTTTTTCAGATAAGTATATAAAACGGATTTTTAGATACTTGTTATTTGTATTACTCGCAATTTCAAATAAAACAATCAAGTAATCTTATAAAATGGAAGTAAGAGAATCAAAGCGAAATTTGGAAGATTGAATTTTAAGCGTAAACTGATTAAGACCTAATTTTAATATTACAAACTGCCAACCGCCTACTGCCGCCTGCTTACTGCTTACTATTAGTTAATTATGATACACACATTCAAATGCATAGACGCTCACACCTGCGGCAACCCCGTTCGTGTGGTAGCCGAAGGCGGGCCTGAGTTGATTGGTAAGAACATGAGCGAAAAGCGTCAGCATTTTTTGCGTGAGTATGATTGGATACGTAAAGGATTGATGTTTGAACCACGCGGGCACGATATGATGAGTGGAAGTATTTTATATCCGCCATCCGATCCGGCCAACGATGTGGGTGTGTTGTTTATTGAAACCAGCGGTTGCCTGCCCATGTGTGGCCACGGAACAATTGGTACGGTAACAATCGCCATTGAAGAGGGCTTAGTAAAACCAAAAACGCCTGGTGTACTAAACCTGGAAGTGCCTGCCGGACTGGTACGTATCGAGTATAAACAGGAAGGTAAAAAAGTAAAGTCAGTAAAAATCCGGAATGTAAAAGCTTACCTGGCGGCAGAAAATATTACTGCAGAATGTCCTGATCTTGGCGAACTTACATTAGATGTTTCCTATGGTGGGAATTTTTATGCCATTGTAGATGTGCAGAAAAATTTTCCTGGACTGGAACACTACACGGCCGATCAACTGATTAGCTGGAGTCGTGCCTTACGAAAGAACATCAACGCCAAATACACTTTTGTTCATCCCGATAATCCGACCATTAATGGGTGCAGTCATATTTTATGGACGGGTAAAGTACTTGACCCAACTTCCTCAGCACGCAATGCGGTGTTTTATGGAGATAAGGCAATTGATCGTTCGCCATGTGGCACAGGAACCTCGGCACGATTGGCGCAATGGTTTGCGAAAGGTAAATTGAGAAAGGGTCAGGACTTTATTCACGAAAGTATTATTGGTTCGAAGTTTATTGGTCGCATAGAGGAAGAAACTGAATTGCATGGCAAGCCAGCTATTATCCCGAGCGTAGAAGGTTGGGCCAAGGTTTATGGACACAATACTATTACCATCGATCCGGACGATGACCCGTATGCATATGGATTTCAGGTGATTTAGACGGTTGCTTGTTTACTTTTGTGTTTCGTTAGCTTATATCTGTTAAATTTGAATATGGAAACGATTTATAGACTTAATGCAAAAAACCTAAATGCTGATTTGATAAAATCAATTCAAGAAGCTTTTAAGGATAAGGACATTGAAATTACTGTTTCAGAACAACTTGATGAGACAAGTTACCTTTTGTCAACGAAGGCAAATGAAAAGCAACTTTACCAGTCGATAGAAGATTTGGAGAAGGGTAAGGGAGTGCCCATGACGGTAGCTGAACTTCAAGCCAAATATCTGAAATGAGAAAAATTGTTTTCAGTCCTACAGCCCTTCAGCAACTGGATCACTGGAAACAAACAAATCCCAAGATTTCAAATCGTATAGTTATTTTAATTACTGCTATAACCGAATCCCCCTTTTCCGGAGTAGGCAAACCAGAACCGTTAAAGCATTCGCTTCATGGAAAATGGTCGCGAAGAATAACACAAGAACATCGTTTAGTTTATGAGGTAACAGATTCTGAGATCAGAATCTTATCCTGCAGGTTTCATTACGATTGAAGAAACGAGCAACATGCACATTGGAATAATAGGAGGCGGCATCATTGGATTAAGTTCAGCTTATTACCTCAACCGGGCCGGACACCAGGTAACCATCATCGATAAAAGCGACCTGTTGGATGGATGTTCGTTTGGAAATGCAGGGATGGTTGTACCCAGTCACATTTTTCCATTAGCTGCACCGGGCATGATCGCTAAAGGCATACGCTGGATGTTTAACGCAAGGAGCCCGTTTTATGTGCGCCCGCGCTTAAGTGGAGAGTTACTAAAGTGGGGTTGGGAGTTTTATCGCCATGCTAATAAAAGCCATGTTTCAAAATCAATTCCTGCATTAAAAGAGCTAAGCCTTTATAGTAAAGCCTGCTACCAGAATTGGGTTAATGAGTTGCCGTTCGACTTCGGGTATCACGAGCGCGGCCTGCTCATGCTCTTCCAAACCCGCGAAACAGAACACGAAGAAACTGAAGCGGCTACCATTGCCAACGATTATGGTGTTGAGGCGCGGATTCTTTCACCAGAAGAAGTTCAACAGCTTGAGCCGGATGTAAAAGTAACGGTGCGGGGCGGGGTTTATTTTCCAGGCGATGCACACCTTACCCCGCAAGTATTGGTGAAACAACTTGTTTCCCACCTGAAAGCAAAGGGAGTAACTTTCGTGCCCGACACAACCGTAACCAACTTTTATGTTGAAGGAAAAAAAATCAAATCCATTGTAACATCAAATGAAAACTTTGAGTTTGATGAAGTAATCTTAGCAACGGGTTCATGGTCGGGTGAGGTAGCTTCGCGATTAAAATTAACCTTGCCCATGCAGGCGGGGAAAGGATATAGTTTTACTCTTTCAGATGTTGAAAAGAATATTCGTATTCCTTCCATCTTTCTGGAAGCGCGTGTAGCGGTAACCCCTATGGGCAATACCCTTCGTTTCGGAGGTACCATGGAGATAACCGGTGTGGATCATCGCATCAGCATGAACCGGGTAAAGGGGATTGTAGATTCGATACCACGCTACTATCCCGACATGAAGGTGCCGATGCCGGAAGTAAAGCAAGTGTGGCATGGGCTACGGCCTTGCTCACCCGATGGGTTGCCTTATATTGGGAGATCACAAAAAATCAAAAACTTAATTTTTGCGACTGGACATGCCATGATGGGTTTAAGCCTGGGGCCCGGCACAGGAAGAATTGTTGCGGATTTGGTTTCGGGTAAGCATCCTGAAATAAAAATGCAGCCGTTTGATCCGGAGCGTTATTCCTGAGATTGCTTGTTTTTTTACTGTAATTTCGAAGTATCAATACAGTGCGCTTAGGTCTTTCGACCTGACCGCTTTAATCAAAATCTTATCTTTTTAGGAGCAGTCAGGCCGGAAGACTAACATCAGCGAAAAAAAATACTAACTTCTCCAATACAATTTGGCCTTCCATCCCGACTGCCTACTTAAATGATTACAAGAAGTCAGGTTGAAAAACCTGACTTCAAAGAGCTTTGAACTAATCAGCTGGTTGCATAATTTAGTGAGATTAACAATAAGGGGATATAGGAAACTTGTTTCTTATATTGATTTGTTGGCGCCAATTTGTTTATGGACAGAGAATTTCATTTAAGATTTTGCTCACTTTGTACTAATCGTCATTTCAATAAGGACAAAGGATTAATTTGTTCAATCACAAAAAAGCAAGCTGACTTCGAAGACAACTGTAATAATTTTCACTTGGACGATAACGAGTACAAAAGAATTATAGTTGAGAAAATTCAAAAGTATGGATTGACTGAAAAAAAGGGGATAATAAAGAAACTATTAGGAGAAATTACTGAGTATGAAGTTACTAAAGTAACGAAGTCTATAAAACCCAATTGTGAAAAAGACCTCCCTTCTAGTACATACGTAGGTAAATCATATTTAAATTATGGACTTGGGATATTAGCCATCATTTTTTTAATGGTATTTGGGTTTATCAACACAGAATTTAAAGGATTTGATTTGATAGTTATTGGAGTTAATGCTGCTCTTATTGGAGTTATTACCTGGTTAGTTATTGATTTTAAAACAAACAAAAATGACTTTACTATCAGTGAACACGGAATCAACAAATCTGGAAATTTAATTCCTTGGAAAATCATTTTGTGTACATTAATAAGAAAGGTACCATCAAAGTCATTTTCTGAATACTACTTAATATTAATAGTCGGAACTCGAGAAGATATTGAGATAAACCTGACAGGTCTTAAGTACCATTTTGACAGAGTGGGTAATTTGGTTGAATTATACAAAGAGCGAAATAAGAGTAGACTGCATAATGTAGATTAAAACAAACTGGCGCTAACAAAAAGTTTGATGCCAGCTGCGGGTTGACGTGTAAGTATGAAGTTTAGTTTTCTTAATTTCTTTCAGCCACATGGGACAAAGACACACTTCGAAAGCCGCAGCCGTCTTCAGTACGGTCAGGTATTTCGACCTGACCCTTTATTAAAAATCTTATCTTTTTTAGGGTCAGCAGGTTGGAAGGTCCGGCAGCAGCGAAAACTGTGTTGATAAAACTAAATCCTTTTGGTAACCATCTCCGTTTAAAGGAGTATTCCCAATAGCCTAAAATCTTCATCATGCTCTATAACAACCTGAAAATTGCGATTCGCAGTTTACTTAAACAAAAAGTTTACGCTTTTATAAATGTAACAGGCCTGGCCGTTGGTATTGCCAGTTGTTTGTTGATTGTGCTGTTTGTACAGAATGAATTTTCGTACGATAAATTTTTTCAGGATCATGAACGTATCTATCGCATGGTGCTGGAGAGAAAGTACCCCAATCACTCAACATATTATGCCGTTGTGCCCCACTCGTTCGAAGGTGTTATTGGTCGCGATTTTCCTGAGGTGGAAGAATCGGTGAACGTGTTTGGCTTCAACAATTTCAGGTTAGCTTATAAGAACGAGCGTGGAGAGCGTATTCAATTTGATGAGGAATTTGTGCTGGCAACAGATTCCAGTTTTCTCCGTGTGTTTAGTTTTCCTTTATTAAAAGGAAATAGGGAAGAGGCACTTAAGTCGGCCAACGAGATTTTGTTAACCGAGACAGCAGCGAAACGTTACTTTGGCGATGTTGATCCAATTGGAAAAATTCTTACGGGTGGCGAACTGGAATTTAAAGTAGTAGGGGTATTGCCCGATGTTCCGCCCAATTCGCACTTCAGGTTTAATGCAGTATTGGCTATATCAACTTTTCCATTTGCTGCACAAGAGAATTTTACAAGCTTCTCTACGTTTACTTATTTCAAATTAAAGCCCGGCTCTGATGCAGCCGCTACCGAAGCCAAGATTCCAAAAATGGTTGATACGTATGCGGCCGCGCAGATTGAACGCAACCTGGGCAAGTCGTGGGCCGACTATACGAAAGAAGGAAATGGTTATCGTTATTTTCTGCAACCACTCGCGTCCATTCATCTGGATCCAACCAATCTGGAAGCTCAAATGAAACCTTCCGGTAACCGAACTTCAGTTTACATTATGATTTCGGTAGCTATACTCATTTTAATTATTGCTTGTATAAACTTTATGAATCTGGCCACAGCCCGCTCGGCAGAGCGAGCCAGAGAAGTTGGCGTACGTAAAGTAATGGGTTCTTTCCGCCAACAACTGGTAAGCCAGTTTTTAACCGAGTCGTTTGTGCTTAGTGCAATAGGAGTGGTTTTGGCCGTGGGTATAATTTATATCTCTTTGCCATTTTTCAATAACCTTACAGATAAGATACTGGTGTTTCCCTTCACAATTCAGAGTATAGGTGGCCTGCTTGTTCTTTCGCTGTTTGTTGGCTTGCTGGCCGGCAGCTATCCCTCTTTTGTTCTTTCTTCCTTTAACCCGGTAGTAGTGTTGAAAGGGAAGTTTACCGGCAGTAGCAAGGGAAAATGGATCCGAAACGGATTAGTGATTTTTCAATTTTGGATTTCTATAATTCTTATGATTGGTACAATGGTGATCTATCAGCAGATGAAGTTCATGTCAGAAAAATCGCTTGGATTTAATCGCGAGCAGGTTTTAGTTGTTCAAGGTGGTTTTAGTCTTACTCCGCAAATGGGTAAAACGTTTGTAGAAGAATTGAAACGCATGCCCGAAGTAGCCGGAGCAGCCGGTTCATTTGCTATTCCGGGCGAGGAAGGCGATTTCTTTGGTATTCAGTTTCAACCGGAAGGATCATCAGAAATTCTTACAACCAAAACCATGATTGTGGCCGATAACCTGGCTGAGGTGCTGGGTTTTGAATTAACCGAAGGCAGGTGGTTTTCTGAGGACATGAATGATTCGTTGAACGTAATTCTGAATGAAGCGGCAGTAAAAGCCATGGGTCTGGAGAATCCAGTGGGAAGAAAGCTAATTGACATGCAGGAGCGCGATGGGCAAAATGTAGGCGTTCCGTTTGTAGTTGTAGGCGTAGTAAAAGATTTTAATTTTATGTCGCTGCGCGATAAAGTAACTCCGTTGGTTATTCAAAGCAATGAAGCCTTTGGCGGGGGCAATCAGTTTTTTGTTACTCGTATTAAATCCGGACAAATACCAGATGCAATAAAATCTATTGAGGCAAAGTGGAAGGAATTGCAACCGGAAGAGCCGTTTAAGTTTTTATTCCTCGATGAGAACCTGAATGCACAGTATATGAGCGAGCAGCAATCGGGCAAACTGTTTGCTGTATTTTCCGGATTAGCCATTTTGGTTTCTTGTATTGGTTTGTTCGCCCTATCCGCATACATCACGAGCTTACGTACAAAAGAGATTGGGGTTAGAAAAGTGTTGGGATCATCAGTGGCTAATGTTGTATTGTTGCTATCGATGGATTTCACCAAAATGATTTTGATTGCTTTTGCATTAGCTGTTCCGGTGGCCTGGTATGTAATGGAAACCTGGTGGCTTCAAAATTTTGCTTACCGGATTACGATTGGTGTTTGGATTTTTCTGGTATCGGGAGCCTCGGCTTTGGTTATTGCCTGGCTTACCGTAAGTTATCAGTCCATTAAGGCAGCTATTCAAAATCCGATTGGAGCGTTGAGGAGTGAGTAACTTGAATAATGTCTAATTATGACCCAAGCGTTACGCTTGTGCATTTTATTTTCAATAGATAAATAACAAAATACTATCTTCATGCTCTATGAAGACAAACTTTTTTCTACTTATTTTTTTGGTGTTGATCGCTTGTTCCAAACCAGAGACTCATCTCTATTTTGTTCCATCTCAACCCGCTATTACCGGAAAGCCACAATACCTGCCGTCTCCCTTTGTAACGGCTGGCGATCGGGTTTATATGGTAGGGCATCAGGATGGATCGTTCCCTGATCTTGGTTGGCATATAACTGGTGAAATGGGTGGTATCTGGAATCACCCCATTAAACTGATGGACGGATTTACAGCAGCAATTACATCACATACAGGAAATTCGATTTGCCTTAATCAGGCTGATAGTTTTGTGAATTATCCCGTAGGTAACAGACACCACTTTACCTGGCAGGAAGAAGCTATTGAGGTAGAACGTTTCCAATTTGTGCCCGATAGTTTGGAAGGGATGATTGTAGAATATAAAATTTTAAATACTGGAAGCGAAGCAAAGCAACTTGAGTTTTCTTTTACCGGCATGGTTGACCTTAGACCTACGTGGCTGGGAGAACGCACTAATATGATAGATGCCGAAGACGAAATCCATTTTAATGAAAAGGTATCGGCTGCGGTGGCGAAGGATAAAAGTAATTCCTGGCACGTCATGTATGGATCTTCCCTGAAAAACAACAAGTATTTAGATACCCCCGTGTGCGATACCGAAAGAAAGGGATTAGGTGTAAATGGAACATTGGTTTATGAGATAAAGATTCCACCGGGCGAAGTGAAAACAATTCCATTTTTTATTGCTGGTTCATATCAGTCTGAAGACGCCCTGCTCGAAACTTATTCGCTATTAAAAACTACGGGTTCAGATAAGCTGGCGCAGAAAATTAAGCACTATAATCAAACCCGAGCCACAGCCAATCTTATCATTCCCGATAAAGAAATTGAGCAGATGTATGAGTGGTTGAAGTACAATACCGAATGGTTGGTGCGTGCAGTACCTGAACAAGGCCGTGCAATTTCAGCCGGCTTACCCGATTACCCGTGGTGGTTTGGTGCCGATATGACGTACGCTTTGCAAGGTGTGCTGGCTACCGGCAACCACAATCTGGCAAAACAATCTATTCAATTGCTCAGTAAAATTTCGCAGCAGACAAATACCAATGGGCGCATCATTCATGAAGTTTCCACCAACGGGGCGGTGTTCAATCCCGGCAACGTAAATGAAACGGCACAATATATTACCATGCTTAAAATCTATGCCGATTGGACCGGTGATAAGGAATTGATTGCCCAACTTTTTCCTGCTGTTAAGCAAGGTGTTGAGTGGCTGACTAAAACGATGGACCCCGATGGAAACGGATATCCGAACGGAAATGGCATGATGGAGATACATGGTTTAGATACGGAGATGATTGATGTAGTCGCTTACACGCAACAAGCAATGGCCAGTGCGGCAGCTTTAGCAACCTGGATGGGAGAGAAGCAACTTGCTTCTGAATATCAAAGAATGACCGATGAATTAAAAAGTAAGATTAACACGGAGTGGTGGAATGAACAGGAGCAATCGTTTGGAGATTTCAGAGGAACAGTTACAGAAGCTAAACCCATTGTAGCAGCAGCACTTGTTCGTGCTGATACGTTGGGCAAGCCTTGGGCCGTTAAAGAATTGAAAACTACTGAACAGAAAATGAAGACGTATGCAACCGGAAAACATTTTCCGTTTGTAGTCTATCACAACTGGGTTGTAAATACCCCAATGGAAACCGGAGTAGCGGATAAGCCGAAAGCCTTGGCCGCATTGCAAACCGCTAAGAAGTACGAAAATCCGTTTGGTGTATATGTTACTGGTATTGATCGTAGCGATGAACCGGATAGCGTAGTATTAAAATCCCGGAAGAAAACATTCTCGTACACCGGTGCAGTAATGACAGTGCCTACCGGAGTGTTGGCCGTGGCTGCCGCGAACTATGGTAAACCCGATGAAGCGTTGACCTATATTAAAAAACTTCAGCAGTCATTTAGTTATGCATTGCCGGGTTCGATGTACGAAGTCTCGCCCGACTTTGGTATGGTAGTGCAAGCCTGGAATATTTATGGCGTAGCTGTTCCCATAATCCGTTCGTTCTTCGGAATAGAACCACATGCGATGGAAGAACGAATTTTTATTTCGCCTAATTTACCTGATGCCTGGAATGAAGCGGTTCTGGAGAATGTGAAGGTGGGTAACAATACCATTAACCTTAAAATTGTACGCAGCGCAGAGTATATTGAATACCAGATTCAACAGACTAAGCCCGAATGGCAGGTGTTGATTGATGTAAGCGGAGCGAAGAAGATAAGTGTTAATCAGGAAGTAGTGAGCAATAATACCAGGACACTATCGCTTATTGGCGAACGCAACATAATTCAGATTACCAGATAGTATAAATGAATGTATAGAGGTCTGAAAAAAAAGAAGAGGCTGTCTCAAAAGTCATTCTGTCATCGCGGATTTGTTCCGCGATCTCGATTTCGTGGTACTAAACGAGATTCCGGCACAAGGCCGGAATGACATTCCAATCTTAATTTGACTTTTGAGACAGCCTCTTCTTTCTTTGAAAATGAGTAGTTGGTTTTTATTCTAATGCTTTAACCCCTGGCAATACTTTTCCTTCAAAGTATTCCAGCAATGCACCACCACCGGTAGACACATAGCTTACCTTTTCTTCAAAGCCAAACTGTGCTACGGCTGCAGCCGAATCGCCCCCACCAATTAATGAAAACGCACCTTTGCCAGTTGCCCGTACAACGGCTTCGGCTATGGATTTTGTGCCTTGTTCGAACTTCTTCATTTCAAACACACCCATTGGCCCATTCCATAAAATAGTCTTCGAGTTTTCAACCACTTTACTAAACACGGCAATAGCTTGGGGTCCAATATCCAGTCCCATCCAACCTGCGGGTATTGCATTGTTGGTAGCGGCTTGTGTATTGGCATTGGCATCAAATTTATCAGCAATAACAGAGTCAATGGGTAAGTGTAACTCAACACCTTTTGCTTTTGCTTTTTGAATCAATTCTTTGGCTAGCTCGAGTTTATCTTCTTCTACCAGCGAGTTACCAATGTTTCCACCCAACGCTTTGAAGAAGGTGTAGGCCATGCCTCCACCAATAATCAGGTGGCTTACTTTGTCTAATAATTTTTCAATAATTAAAATCTTGTCGGATATCTTAGCGCCACCCATAATGGCAGTAAATGGTTTGGCAGCATTCTCCAGCACTTTTTTAGCGTTGTCTAACTCAGCAGTCATAACAAACCCGGCACATTTGGTTTGAAAGAACTGGGCTACAATGGTGGTTGAAGCATGAGCGCGGTGTGCGGTACCAAAGGCATCGTTTACATAAATATCGCCATGTTTGGAAAGTTTTTCGGCAAAGGCTACATCGCCTTTTTCTTCCTGTTTGTAGAAGCGCAGGTTTTCGAGCAAGAGTACTTCGCCTGGCTTTAAATCAGCTGAGAGTTTATAAGCCTCATCTCCAATGCAGTCGTTTGCAAATTTCACTTTTACACCCAGCAATGCTTCAGTAGTTTTAAGGGTATGCTTTAAGGAGTATTTTTCATCAGGTCCTTCTTTAGGTCGGCCCAGGTGGCTCATCAATACACAACTGCCGCCATCAGCCAGAATTTTTTTTAGGGTAGGGATGGTGGCGCGTATTCGGTTATCATCTGTTACTTCAAACGATTTATCTAAGGGTACATTAAAATCTACGCGGATAAGGGCGCGCTTGCCTTTAAAATTAATGTCGGTAACAGTTTTCATAACAAATGGTTTAGAGCATGATTTTTAGAGGCGGCAAGGTAAGAAAAAGAGATTAAGGCGCCTCATCCTCTAAAACCAGAAGAATGCATTTTTGCACTACACTCTCATTTTGGAGATTGAAGGCTGGTGTAGGTTGAACGCTTCCGTTGGAGCCTTACGTTTAGATAAGAGATGATTGTAAATAAATAGCTGCGGCTTAAATTAGGTTGGGCTGCCATCTGTCTTTAGAAAGCACCCTTTGCCAGTCATCGCCCTCTGCATACTTTTTTATAACAGCGTTACGCTGAGTAAGCAATCGTGTTAAGTAATTTTTCAATACCAACGAATCGGTTAGTTCACCTACCAGTCCAAGGGGTGATTGAAAATAAAAATGATCGATCATGATAGTACAATTTTCCTCGCTGTAGAAGAAATGATCGTGCACCATTGCGCTAAAAGGTCCACGCACCATCTTGTCCGTAAAAGAGAAGGGCCTCGTAAATTTTGTAATGGCCGATTGTAACGTAAACCGGATGCCGAAGTGTGTGGCTTTCCAGGTAACGGTATCATTTAATTTCATTAAACCGGTTTCAACGCCTCCGGCAATTTCTTCGCGCGCATGTTGCATAGAGAGTTTATGCAGATCAACACTCCGCGCTAAATCAAAGCATCGATCAATAGGTGCTTTAATGGAGGTAGAAAGTTTAATTTTTGTCATACCAGTTAATCTCCAAAACTTATTCCTAACCCTTTGGCTGATTTAACAAGGTACGAATTCTGGCTTAAGAAATTATATTCGGCCGTTGCCTCTTCCAGGCTTACCGATGTAACAGTGTTATTTTTGAATGCAACCATACGCCCAAACTCTTTGTTGAGGACAAGTTCAAAGGCTTTTACACCAAACAAAGAGGCCAGTACACGATCAAATGCAGTTGGTGTTCCTCCGCGCTGCACATGTCCCAAAACGGTTTCGCGAATTTCAGCCTTGCAGCCGGCATCTTTAAGTTGTTTCGAAAGTTGGTATGCTACGCCACCCAGGCGTACATGCTCCGAACCTTTTTCACCAGCCGATGATGTAATAGACCCAGCTTTCGGTTTGGCTCCCTCGGCAATTACAATATTTACAAACCCTCTTCCTTTTTTATAGCGGGCTTCAATTTTCTTGGCCAGTTTATTTATATCATAGGGAATTTCGGGGATAAGACAAATTTCGGCACCACCGGCAATAGCGGTGTGTAAGGCAATCCAACCGGCATCGCGCCCCATTACTTCCATAATCATTACCCGATGATGACTTTCTGCTGTAGTAACCAGCTTATCAAAACTATCGGTTGCAATCTGTACGGCTGTTTGAAACCCAAATGTTACGTCCGTGGCGGATAGATCATTATCAATGGTTTTAGGAACACCAACCATTGGCAATCCTTTGTCAAAAAGTGTTTTCGAAATTTTTTGAGAACCATCACCCCCAATATTTATAATGGCATCAAAGTTTAAGGCCTTTAATTTCTTAACCAGTTCATCCGACCGATCAAAGAATTTTGTAGTGCCATCGGGTTGCACAACCGGAAATTTTATTGGGTTTGCTTTGTTAGTAGTCTTCAGAATAGTACCACCCTTTACGTGAATGCCCGCTGTTTTCCGGGTGGTTAATTTTATAATTTCCTGAGGCTCATTCAACACGCCATTAAAGGCCTCAATGCTGCCATATACTTCCCAGGGTTCGCCTTGTGTGCTTTCTTTTCGGGCACGTTTACATACCCCGCGAATAACTGCGTTAAGCCCGGGGGCATCTCCACCTCCTGTAAGGACAAGAATTTTTTTGCTCATAGATTGTAAGATTTCGAAATCAATGCATCATACCTGAATTAGATGACATCAGGTGTATACAAGTAATGGAAATATTTTTGCTGATACAAATTTATTTTAATGGGCAGCTCTGCGTAAACGATCATTAATAGCACGGCCAAGCCCTGTTTCCGGAACAAGTTCTGCCAGAATAATTTCAACATCTGTTTTGTCTAATTGGCGCAAAGCAGCAAACAGATGTTGTGCAGCTTCTTCAAGATTTCCGGAAGGAGAGAGAATAACCTGTTTAACATCCGAAAAACCAGGTAATTGATTTTGAAATACAATAGTTCCGGCCTTTAGATAGGAGTGTGCCAGAAGTTGTTCTCGTGTGCCCACCAGAATTTTCTTGCGGGGGGCGTAATGGCTTTGTAGTTGGCCCGGTGCGTGTGGGTTTGAGGAAGAATTAAGTTGTACGTGAAGGGGCCCGGTAATAGGTTCCAGTGCTTCCAGGGTAAGACCGCCTAACCGATATACAGTTGGTGTGTTTTCAAAACCTAATATGGTAGACTCAATACCTACCCGGCATTCGCCACCATCAAGTATGTATGAAACTTTATCGCCCAATTGCTCATTTACATGTTGTGGTGTGGTGGGGCTTACGTATCCGAATGGGTTAGCACTTGGTGCGGCCAAAGGGAAGGGCAGGTTTTTTAACAACTCCAAAGTAAGGGTATGATCCGGACAACGTAACCCCACGGTATTTAAACCGGAAGTAACCAGGTCGGGTACAATTTCTTTTTTAGGAAGTAACACCGTGAGCGGTCCGGGCCAGAATTTTTGAGTGAGTGTCTTGACTATATCGGGAATTGATTCAACTAACGTTTCGGCTTGTGCGAGGCCAGAGACATGCACGATAAGCGGATCGAAGTGCGGACGGTTTTTGGCTTTGAAAATTTCCAGCACGGCTTTTTCATTCAAAGCGTTGGCAGCAAGACCATATACGGTTTCGGTAGGAATGGCCACCAAATGTCCATCCAGTAAAAGTTGTTGCGCTCGGGTTATATCTTTGCCTATGTCAGCCATTTTATAAGGTAACGCCTAAGGAGTTTTCCACAAAGACACCCGGGCACGAAGAAATGATCTATTAAAAAAAGTAGTGCCTTTGTGTCTTCGTGGCATTCATGGTAAGTCTTATCTAAATACAAAACTAAAATTTATTTGTCACGAAACCCTAAACGCAGTAAGTTGCAGTAAAAGGAAAGCTATGAGTAATAAAACCCGTTCAATCTTAAAGGCAATAGCTGTATTATTGGTGTTGCTGGCTGTTTTGATGGAATTACAGATCATCATTATCCCTGCTATAGTGGCATACAAATTCTGGATTGTGGTGATTGCATTTGCCGTAATGCTAATCAGTACGAAGTAGTTTGGCTTTCATCCGCATTACAGATTGTTCGGTGGTGTAGTGCTCCAGTTGACTAAGGGCAATCCACTTTACATCGTGCGATTCTTCACTTACTATAACTTTTTCATCGCGCGAAGCCTCCATTAAAAAACGGATATCGTAATGGAAATGAGCCGGAAAGTCTTTTCGTTCGGGTATTAAATGAATATCTACATCAAATGGGAATTCATTTACCAGTTTAAAATTCTTTAAACCGGTTTCTTCTTCTGCTTCGCGCAAGGCTACGCGTAATACATTTTCATCGCCATCGGCATGGCCGCCTGGTTGCAGCCAGCGGTTTAACTTGGCATGATGGACCAGCAAAACATAGTCGCGTTGAGGGGTTGTTATCCAGGCTGATCCCGTAATGTGCCCCGGTAAATGAGTTCGTTCAAAACAGGCTGGGGCCTCCAGTAACTTTAAAAAGTCTGCGATAAAGGGAACCTCTTCGGTATAAATGCTTTTGTATTCGGAGAAAAACCGAGAAAGGTCAGCACGGGTTTGTGCCATGCTATTGAATTACAATCGTAACCTTATTAAATTTTCCTTCTTCCAGTTTGCCGATTACCTCGCCACCTCCCGAATTATCCTTGTCATCCTTACGCACAATAACGTAATAGGAAAGGGCCTCCATCTTTTTCAGTTTTACCAGACCTTTTGCATCCGAAGTGCCCTCCATAACCACGTTTTGTTCTTTCAGGTAATCCTGTTCCGATTTAAAAAGTTTTACTTCGGCACCTTCTATCGTGTTACCGGTTTCATCGCGAACGGTAATAGTTAAAGAGGTGTTGAATAATTGCGCAGAGGCATCGGTAAATACAAATGCTAATATTAGAATGGCACTTAATAAAAAGACTTTTTTCATGATACAGGAATTTGTGAATACATAGTTACACAAACCAGTTTAAAAAGGAAAGTTTGAAATAAGAATGAGTTACCGAATCAGCACAACCCCGCCTCTTTGTTCCTGCAAGCCCTTATCGGGTCTGAAAGAGCTTTCGTACTTAAATACGTAGGCATACGTGCCACCCGGTAGCGGCTGGCCTGCATTGTTGTTATACCCCCCATTCCATTTAAAATTCTTGTCCTTCGATTCGAACACCAGCTCACCCCAGCGGTTGTAAATTAACACCTGAAAATTATCGGTAATGAAGAAGGTGTAAGCAAAGAAATCTTTGTTATCATTTACGCCACTGGTGGGGCGAAAAGCATTAGGGGCTACAATTTTTGGAATACAATCGTTAATCACTTCCGTGCGATCGCGTGCAACACATCCAAACGAGTTGGTAATATCCACATCGTAAAAGCCTTCGCTATCGGCTGTAAATACTCTATCGGTATAGGAGAGGCTCAGTTCATTCTTAAACCAATCGTAGGTAATAAAATTACCAGGGTCAAGGTCCACAGTGGATGTTGCGGGGTCGTTATTATCAGGATCATTGCAGATAACAACACGATCGGGCAGGTTACCCTGTGGTAATGGCGATTTGATTACCTGTATCTGAGCCGGAGTCATGCATCCATTCTTGCTAATCTCTACCCGATAAATGCCAGCTGCAGTTTGATTAATGCTGGATGTGTTTGCTCCACCTATCAGGGTGTTGTTCAAAAACCATACATAGGTTTCGCCAGTTGTATTGGTAGTAGCAGTAAGGGTGAAAGGTTGATTATCGTCACAGGCCGGGGTACCGGTTAACCCTGCGGTAATTAATCCTGTAATAGAAACGGTTTGAGTAGCAGAACGTACAATACATCCGTTTACAGTGTTTACTATTTCCACCACATACGAATCGCCATCATCGGCAAATGAAAGGCTTATAGATTGACCCAATGCAGTTGGTGTAACACTTCCATTGGCAAACCAGCGGTATGTGAAACTACCCGAAGGTTGTGCAGTTAAAATTACCTGATCGGCACAGGCATCGGTTTGCGTAAAAGTGGGGATTATGGTTGAAGGAACATCAATTGTAATATTTTGTGTAGCCGGGCAACCGCCAGGGCCCGATCCGGTAACGGTAAAAGTAACTACACCTGCACCGGGTAATAACTGAATGGTTGCACCCGTAGTTGGGCCAACAATACTGCCGGGCACATTAGTAGACCAGGTGTATGAAGTGGTTCCCGATGCGGTAAGCGATGGTGTGGCATCGCACAGGTCGCTTGCATCTACTGTAAAGGTTACAGGTGGGTTAGGTGTAACTGCAATATTTTGCGTGTCGATACAACCACCTGCATCTTCTACTTCCAGTATGTAATTACCTGCTGGTAAAGTTGGGGCAATGGTTGTTGTTACAAATGGCGAAAGGGAAGGTAATGAAGGACCAAATACCTGTCCTGTTCCGGAATCCGTAAGCGTAAACTGATAGGGGCCTGTTCCACCTGCTACTGTTATGGAATAGGCTACAATACATGGATCGGTTACAACGGGTGTTATGGTTAAGGCAACATCATTCAAGGCAAAAGAACTCGATAATGTACACCCTGAAATCTGGTCTGTAACAATAGCTGAGAATGTTCCTGCGCTTTGTCCGGTAATTGGGCCAACGGTTGAAGGGGCAATTTGATCAATTCCTTGTTGATTGAAACTATTTGGTCCGGTTAAAAAGTAAGAGTAGGGTCCTCCTGTTGGAACAGAAGGGTTTAGCTGTAAGGAAATGGTACCATCGGGTACACCGCACGAGGTTGGATTGGTGCCCGAAAACACAAATGCAGGAGATACATTTATGGTAAACACTTTATCTTCAACAGTGAAGCACGTGGTGAATGGATCGGTAACGGTTACTTCGTAAGTAAATACTCCTGGTGTAGTTACATCTACGCCTTGTACCTGTGTAGTGCTGGCATTTACTCCATTGATAGTCCACTGGTAAGTAGCACCGGGATTTAATGCGTCTAAGGTTGGGGTAGCATTGTCTTCGCATATGGTAAGGTCGGGCCCAAGATCAACCTGCGGTCGGTTATCGGCTACAATACTTTGTGCGGTAGAAGTACAGCCATTTATACTGGTATTAATTACAGAAATAAATGCCGGATTATTGATGGTAACAGTTTGTGTAGTTTCCCCGTTCGACCACAAATGTGTAATACCCGGGGTGTTTGGAATGTTGGCATCTAAAATTACCGATCCGGTGCATAAAGCAATGGCACCAGGAATAGAAGGTGCTGCTGGCGGATCAAAGATTTCTACTTGTTGAACAAGGGTTGTATCTAATCCGCAACGATTGGTGAGGCGCATGGAAACGGTGTAAACACCGGCTGCAGCATATAAGTGAGCTGGCGAAGATTCTGTACTGTTGTTACCATCACCAAACGACCACATAAAATTATCAATCGGATCAGTAGCGGTTCCGGTAAAGCGTGTAGAATCACCAACACAAACTCCCGCAAAACTGAACCCTGGTCCGCCAAAGGCATTTGCCTGAAACTGAATAAAGTTCGGTAATCCTAACCGGCTGTTGGTTCCACCTAATAACGTAAACCCCGATGGATTGAAAACGGAAAGTTGTGTGGTGTCTTCATTTGCCTGAATAGTACCCAATACGCTGCTTCCGTTAATGGCTACATAAAGTTGATTGTCGGGTGCCCGTTGAATTGCACCAAGCTCTAAGTTTTGATTTATACGCTGACGGAAGAATGGGCGATTTAACGAATCCAGAAAGTATTCAAAAATCTGAGAAGGAGTTGGCGAGCCTTTTACGGTTGCAAAAACTTTATTGCCACCTGGCGAAAACTCTATACCATAAACTTGCCCGTTGGGTTCGTTCAGGTTGATCTGCCGGAAATTATCCAGCCTGCCGGTAAGATCATTTAGTGTAAACAATTCTATCAGGTTACTTGTGCCGGGTGTTGATAATGCTACGGCTACATTGTTGCGTGGCCCGATCTTCATATAGCCCTCTGCATTTACAGCCGATTGAAACGAATGAACAGAGCCTACTTCTGAATACACCGGTTGCCCTATTCCTTCAGCCGTTATTGGGTAAGATCTGAAAATATTGTTACCGTATTCATGCACAATCAACCAGTTTTGATTAGCGGTAATGCGTTCTGTGCTTTTGGAAAACAGCAACACATTTTTTTGTTGCAAGGCACCGTTACCTGCGTTAAGTTTTAAATCGAAGAGCGAATACCGTACTTCAAAAAGAGCGGTTCCGTTAACGGCTTGTGTGGTAAAAATATAGTACAGTGTTTCATCTCCGGGCACGGGCACAATAATGGCCGATTGCGAAGAAGCCGGATCGCCCCCAATACCATTATCAATTTCTGTGTCTGTCTTATCAAAAACTTTATCGCCATCGGTATAGAAAATAGCATCACCATTTCTGTCGCACACTATGGCACAACCTTCAGGTGCATTCATGGCACTGTTATTAAGCGCTATAGGCGGAGCTTCGTTAAAATCGATCCCGGCCAGGTTTCCAAAGTGCCAGACATTCGATCGTTGATCCTGTAATCCGTACTCTTTTACATTTACACCCGCATAGGCCGAGCATCCTGAAACATCGGTAACAACCACATAATAATACCCGGCCGAATCGGGGGTAAGGGTTGCACCAATATCTCCATTAGACCAGACAGTAGATGCCGGAGTGCCCCCCTGAATAGTTACCGTAACACTGAATTGTGTAGCCGGTGTAGCGCTACCGCGTGGCGGAGGAAACTCATCGCGGCAAGCGGTAGTATCCTGAACCAATTGTAATGTGAGCGCAAATGGATTGATGGTAACCGGCAATGTGGTAGATTGTGTTTGCCCGCGATAAAAAGCGTTAAGTGTTACATTGTAGGTTCCGGCAGCAGGGTATGTATAAACAGGAGCCCAATTGCCAGATCCCGACCCATCGCCAAAATCCCAACTCAAACTATCGGCATTAGGTAATACTTCAGGGAAAAAACTGGTTGGTGAATTCTGGCAAGTACCTTGTGCGGTAAACGTAACCTGAAGTTCTACACTATCGCGGGGTTTGAATGACGGAAACTGTGTGCCGTTAAAATTTAATCCGCCAAATAACGATTGTGTATTAATCACTTCACTTGCAACCGTATCGGTTTGGGTAAGTCTTCCGGCCAGAAATGGCCCGCCCGATACAGCCTGATATAAATGGTAGATAGCACTGTCGGGTGCTAGTTGTAATCCATAACTTCTAAAAATAGCGGGTGCAATTACGGGTGCAAGGGTAGTGGTTGGGTTAAGATAATCATACTGAAACACGTTTGCCGTAATTCCGGTATCGCCATGGCGCGATAAGTATAAGTAGCGGCCCTGGTTATCCCATTCAATATCATAAATAGCCTGATTATTTGTAGCACCTGCTACAGCTGAATTCACAATTAACCGATCGAAACTAAATAGCCCGTTTGTATTATCGAAATTCAGTATCAGGGCATCTACATTATTTTCCTGCGGGGCAACAGCCAGTTTGCCGGATGCTGCATGGTATGAGAAGTTGGCTACCGACATGGGGAAACCTAAGCCCGATGAATTAATACTGGGAAACGTAGCGGTGGCATCAATACGTGTGGCGGTAAACGTTTGAGTACCATTCTCGTGTGTAATTAACCAAAAATCAATATTGTTAGAGTGGGGTACAACAATCATCCCTTCCGACCGGTTGGTTAACACGGGCATAGCTACATTTTTGGCTGCTTCCACTTCACCCAAGGCTGGTGCTGGAAACACGGCATTACCAAATTGATTCATATCAACAGCCGAGCGACTGATACTTCCTCCGGTTGTAAAGCTTGCTGTATTGGTAAATATAAACCAGCGGTTAGTCTGGCCCGGCATGGGCGATAGGGCTACAGGTTGGTTGGTATTTGGTTGCGCATTTAACCCGGTGCCATTAGGCATTAAGGCATGGGTAGCATCGTATACCCGAATACCATCGGTATAGAATAATAAGTTGGCTGTACCCGGATCGGTTGCCACAGCTGCCCCCCCTTGTGCAAATGGCATAGCCTGATTGGTAACAGGCTGAGCTACATTTGTTCCCCGGTTAAACCGGATACCGTTTGCAGAATTTCCAAAATACCAGTTGTGCTTGGAGAGGTCTTGCCCCAGAATTGAAAAGGGAAGGATTACTATCAATAATACAAACCCCCACTTGTATGGCCGATTGCCGCGGTTTTCGTTCACACCCTTTACACACACCATGTTTGAATATATTGAGATCGAAATTTAAAACGTCAAACTCCACTAAAGTAATACAATTTGCTCTAAAATTTCGTTTATCAGATCAAACTGCCCTATTTGTCGGTAAATGTTTTTTTTAGTGTTCCGAAAGAATTTAATTTGCCTTGATTGCGCTTACTAAAAACTGAGTTGATGCATCGCGTTTTACTTCTTGCTTGTTCCTGTATGCTTTTGGTGGTGGGGTCGGTAACTGCGCAAGACCCGCAGTACTCTCAATTTTATGCCGCACCACTTTACCTTAATCCGGCCTTTGCCGGTGCTACGGGGCAAAACCGTGTAGGTATTAACTACCGTAATCAATGGCCGGCTATCGATGCCAACTTTAACACGATTTCTGCATTTTACGATACCTATATTGAAGATAAAAACAGTGGTGTAGGTGTTTTGCTTACGCGCGATCGCGAAGGGATTTTTGGGTTGCAATCCATGAGCCTTGCGTTTCAGTATTCATACGATCTGAGAATTTTAGAAGGGCTTTCGTTCCGGCCCGGGGTTCAGGTTGCTATTTATAACCGATCTATAAATTTTAACCGATTGGTTTTTGGCGATCAGATTGATCCGGCCACCGGAAACCTGATACCAGGCGCATCGGCAGAAAATTTGAATACCGGGCAGTCTAAATTTTTTCCTGATCTGGCTTTTGGAGGATTGTTGTACAGCAAACGGGCATGGCTGGGTTTTGCGGGTCATCACTTAACTCAACCTAATCAATCGTTGATAGGTGAAGAAAGCAGATTGCCACGTAAGCTATCCGCCCATGCTGGTTTTAAATTTTATTTTGAACCGGGCGAAATGGGCGATGGATTTTATTCGCGGCCACGCGAGCGGAGTATTGCTCCAGCCATTCAATATCGCCATCAGGGCGAGTTCGATCAGATGGATGTAGGTTTCTATTTTACATTCGAACCTTTGATTATTGGTACATGGTATCGCGGAGTGCCCTTCAAAAAAGTGAATGGATTTACCAATAACGAGTCGGTGGTGTTGCTCATCGGGTTTACAAAGAGGGGAGCAAAAGATATAATGAATATTGGCTACAGTTTCGATTATACCATTTCGAAACTTGGCCCGGCCAGTGGGGGTGCGCACGAATTTAGTTTAGTATATTCGTGGTCGAGCCGAAATCCGCGCAAGCCACCCAAAGATAAGTTGATGATTCCGTGCCCGGATTTTTAGATAAGTAGTTCCTTGTTCTAGATACAGGATAAATTTATAGAATATGAATAGTCAATCAGAAAACTGGTATTACAACCCTTCACTAAAAAAGGTACTGATTTTTTCTGCTGTTTGGTTGATAGGAAATGTTTTGTTGGTATTGTCTACAACCGATTTTCTTAAGGATTCTTTTTTTGGGAATGTTTCTTTTCTGATCTTATTAATGATGGTTATGTCTACTGTGCAAACAGGAAAACTGATTCATAATTATTTGAGAACACGAACCACTGGCAACTAGAAACTGGTAACCAGCCACTTTAATCTTCCCCACTGCCATCAATCTTACAATGGTTATCCATGCCAATGTGGAGTAAGGCATCGCCTGCATTTACAACCGGGTGATTGTTCAAACCAACTACATAGCCAGTTGTTGGCGACTTAACGGTTTCTTTAAATTCACCAAACGGATCGGTAATGGTACCTACTATTTGGTTTTTGTTAATCAGATCGCCACAATTAATGGCAGATTGAAAAAGTCCTGCATGTTGGGCACGGGCCCACGAAGAGTTCCAGATAACCTTGTTGGCCTCTTTTGGTTCGGGTGCCCAGTCTATCATATTCAGATGTTTCATTAAACGGAGGGTTCCGTTAATACCATCTTCAATAGACTGCTGATCGAACCGTAACGATTCGCCACCTTCATACACGATAATGTTCTTTCCTAGTTTGGCTGCCTGCTGACGAATGGAGTGCGGACGAAAAGGAGAGTCGATAGTGAATGGAGCATGAAAGGCGTTTGCCAGTTCTACGTTTTTTTCATCGGCCATCACACACCGTATTTGCGGATAGTTGGTGCGCATGGCGCCACCGGTATGAAAGTCTATACCATAGTCGATATACGGAATGATGTCATGTGTAATATGATATGCAACTCTTGATGCAAGCGAACCATTTTTACTTCCCGGAAAAGAACGGTTCACATCTTTGCCATCGGGTACTTCGCGCGAGTAATTCAGGAAACCATAAATATTTATTATAGGCATACAGATTACCGCGCCACGCTTTACACGATTGTAACCCATGTCTAAAATTCTGCGCACAATTTCCATCCCGTTAATTTCATCGCCATGCATACCGGCAGTAAGGGCCAGCACCGGCCCGTCTTCCAATCCGCGAAAGGCGTAAATGGGTGTATCAATTTGCGTGCGCGAAGGAAGGCGTGCAATGTTAATGATGATCTCTTTAAATTCACCGGGGCGAATATGCTGACCGGCTATGGATATGTCTTTCATAGAGTGAGAGTAGTAACGAGTAAATAGTTGTAAGTTAAAAGTATAAAGGAAATGCGGACTTTATACTTTTAACTCTGTACTTACTACTTTTTACGCATTTATTTTATCCTTCTGTATTTTCTTTTTACCAGCATGTTTCTCTAAGTACTGATAAATTTTACCGGCAATATCTACTTTGGTTGCTCCTTCAATACCTTCCAGGCCTGGTGAGGAATTTACTTCTATTATGAGCGGGCCTCTTTTAGAGGGTAACATATCTACACCGGCCACACCAAGACCCATTTTTTTTGTTGCTTCAAGAGCCGCATGTTTTTCGTGGCGATCGAGTTTAACCACGCTTGCCACACCGCCACGGTGAAGATTGGAGCGAAATTCACCTTCACGTGTAGCTTGCCGTTTCATGGCACCCACCACTTCTCCATTTACTACAAAGGCGCGTATGTCCGAACCCTTAGCCTCTTTAATATATTCCTGCACAATAATGCGGGTCTTAACACCATGAAAGGCTTCGATTACCGACTGTGCCGCTTTTTTATTTTCGGCCATTACCACCCCAAGGCCTTGTGTTCCTTCTAATAACTTTATTATTACCGGTGCGCCCCCTACGGCCTCAATTACTCCCTCTGTATCGCGCGAGTAATCCATAAAAATAGTTTTGGGCAACCCCAACCCGGCACGTGAAAGAATTTGCAAACTTCTTAGTTTATCGCGCGAGCGAATTAAGGCTTGCGATTCTACGGCAGTAAATACTTTCATCATTTCAAACTGCCTTACTACGGCTGCACCATAAAAAGTTACCGAGGCACCAATACGAGGGATAATAGCATCAAAATAGTCGAGCCTTCTACCATTGTACCACACCATCGGATTTTTCTTTTCAATCAGCAACACGCATTTCATGTGGTCGATGATCTCTACCTTGTGGCCGCGCTTTTCGCCTGCTTCTTTCAGTCGCCTGGTAGAGTACAACTTTGGGTCTCTGGAAAGTATGGCAATATTCATATGCCCTGAGTTTTATGTTGGTAAGATAAATCATTTTTAGTGACGTCAATCAAGAAACGATCGCGTAATATTTTGCGGCCCATTAATACCGGAAATTTAAGGTTACCCCGGTTGCTTAATGAGAACTCTGCCCGGATCAAATGATGATAAATTTTTATTGTGGTTTTAATAACATATCGAAGTTCGGCTTCACCAAAGGAGTTTTTGATTTCGCGTTGCTTAAATTTTTTAAATACGAATTTCATTCCCGTGAATTCGGGATGTTCTTCATCCAGTAGTACGAATTCCAGTTTTCCGTCTATTACCTCTACACGTGAGCAATGTAAACTACAGTTGTAGGCACCGGTATCAACTTTGGCATGAATATCATAGAGCCCCAGTTTGGGTAAGTCCACACGATCTGATCGGCCCAGGGTATACATATCAATACTTAATCTCCACAATTTAAGTAAATAAAAAAAACCGGGCGAACCCGGTTTTAAAATTATGATCTGAAAATAATTAGTATTTCAATGGTACCTTAACTAAGGTATTTTCCCAGGCAATAACCAACGATGCGGTTGCATCTTTGCCATCAAAAATCATAGTGAAGGCCTCTACTTCACTTTCGGAATTACCAGCAGGGACTTTAACCCGGGCCACATCTTTCGATTGGTCGTATTCAAAAGCACCCCAGGTATCCAGTTTGCTGTTGAAAATAATTGTCCATTCGGTTTTATCAGGAATGGCAAATACCGAGTATGTACCTGCTTTGATCAATTTATCACCAAAGGTGATGTCCTGATAAAGTTTAATTTCGGTTGTTTCATTAGCGCCCAAACGCCAAACCTTGCCAAATGCCTCCGTGCCGCCCAACATGGTGCGCCCTTTTTTAGATGGCCGGCCATAAGTTACTTTTGCTAAAGGTGCTGTGCCCCGCCCGTTAGGGCGGAAGTAGGAAATGTCTGTCGGACTTGCGTCCAGACCCGGTAGTTTTTGTGCGGTTGTCTCCAATGCTCCTATCATAAGAAAAAAGACCATTGCGAACAGGGTGAAATACGGTGTTTGCTTTTTCATAATGTTGTTGCTGATGTTACTTAATAGTTCAATTTACAAAAAAAAGCCCCTGATTGTTTAGGGGCTTTCTTCTGGTTAGCGCTTAGCCTTTTGTAACTTTAAATGCTACCTGGGTATTTTCCCACTTTAACACCACTTGATTTTTTTCAACAGCAATGGTAAAGGTTTCAACAAAGCCTGAAGTTTTTGCCGGCTTCACTTTTACGCGAATTGCATCTTTTGCATCGGAGTAATCATATGGGCTGCCATCCGCTTGCTTATTGATAATAATTACCCATTCGTTTTCGCCAGGAATGGTATATAACCCGTATTTACCTTTCGCCAATGCCTGACCTTCAAGTTTTACATTATTGCCGAATTCGATGCTTGTTGTGGCATTGGCGCCTGTACGCCAAACTTCACCAAAAGGAACAAGGCCGCCCATAATCTTGCGTCCTTTTGCAGAGGGCTGGTGATAATCAACCGTAACTTTTACACCATCAATAGTTCCTTCTGCCTTGGCGGGAGGACTGGCCGGTTTTTCCTGTGCTACCAGGTTTGTAAATAGAATTACTGCGAATAGGGTGAGCGCTAAGCTCATAATTTTTTTCATAGAATGATTGTTTAATGACCGTTTAACTTAAACCTAAAAATGCAAGTCAAATATAACGCACTATTACAATCTAATACGGTTCAAAGTCGAATTGTTTTCTAACGCTGAACTTTTCACACAAAATTAACACTTGGAGGATGTCGTCAGGCAAATTGTTCTACCTGTTGCTTTAAATATTCGGTAGGAACCACACCTGACTGGCGCCATTTTATTTCGCCATTTTTGAAAATAATAAGGGTTGGTACTCCCTGCACCTGAAAGCTTTGTGCCAACTCAGGATTTTTATCTACATCAATTTTAACTATACGTACTTTATCGCCCACTTTTTCTTTTACTTCCTTCAGAATGGGGGCCATCATTTTGCATGGCCCGCACCATTCTGCAGAAAAATCTACAAGCGTTGGTATTTCGTTGTTTATAATATCAGAGAAACTTCCTTTAGCCATTATACCTGAATTGGTTCAGCCGAATTTACCACAATGCGGGGATTCATACTAACTTTTGATTTAATGGAATTGGAAATCAGGCAAGCTGCTTCAGCCTTAACCAATACACGCTCTGCGCGTTCCCGATCTTTTTCATGCACAATTGTTACGGTTGGCTCAAGCAAAACTTCTGTCATCAGGTACTTTCCTTCTACCTGATCCAACTTTCCTTTTGCATCGCATGCAAAACCGGTAAACTCCAGTTTCGAATTTTCTGCAATAGCCAGAAAAGTTGTCATTAAACAACTGCTTACGGCAGCGGTAAAAAGATGTTCGGGCGACCAAATGCCGGGCATTCCTTTCGGAAACTCAGGCGGGGTGGCTACTTCAATACATCCACCACTTTGTGCGGGTACATTTAACTCGGGCGAACACATCATGCCTTTGCGATCGCTGTTCCAGGCTACCGATACATTATAAATATGTGGGCTCATGATAATAGAAATTTAAAGTTTGTTTTGAAGACTTATCCAGCTACCACCGTTATACACGTGTGTATAGCCTTTTGATTTGAGAATATTTTTGGCCATGCCACTGCGCATGCCCGAGGCACAACAGGTAATTATAGGTTTACTTTTATCAGAAAACCGGCTGGTGTTGTTGCTCAGCGAATCAACCGGAATATTTACTGACCCTTTAATGTGGCCACCAGAATATTCGCCTTTGCTGCGTACGTCTACAATTACAGCCCCGCTTTTCATAAGTTCCGGATAATTTACTTTTGGCCCAAGCCCGAATAAATTTTTAAGTAGTTCTATCATACGGTTTCAACATTTTGAGAAAGTAAATAGTTTATGGATAACCAACTGCCGGCATCTACACATGCATATTTTTGTTCTTTAAGTACATGGGTTGCCATTGCGCTACGCCCACCCGATGCACAGCATAAAATAAGAGGTTGTTTTAATTCAGAAAGTTCATGTACACGTTGCAAAAGTTCGTTAACCGGAATGTTTACTGAACCGGGAATATGGCCGCCTTTGTATTCAGCTGGGGTACGCACATCTACAATGGTACCCTCGTTGTTTTTAAGAAGTTGTTTGAGATTCATAATTTATGTGTTTGTTTTTTCTTTCTTGAACATATTTACCACAAGGCCCCCCATAAGTGCACCATAGAGCGAAGAGTTTACCGGACTGGATGTGATTGGACATGTGCCTGAGATACAACCGATTTGCTGCCAGTACAAATAGCCCGCACCTAAACCTAGTGCAATGCCTGTAAGGGTGAGCCAATATTTTTTAAGGAGAGCCATCTGCTTTGTGTTTGTAATACAAAGGTAGGTGGCAGCCAGGTGTTGGTTTGTAACAACCGTTACAGAAGCGTTATTTTATTTCGGGCTAGTTTTACCAGGCCCTCATTTTCCATTTGTTTGATTACGCGCGATACAGCTTCGCGGGCAGTACCTAATTCATCGGCCAATTGTTGATGCGTGATGGAAATTTCTTTGCTTTTGTAAAGTTCTGATTTCTGTTTCAACAGTTGAAGCAGACGTGAATCGAGTTTTTGAAAGGCAATGGCATTAACAGCCGTAAGCAGTTCTTCAAACCGTTTGTGGTACAATCTGAAAATAAAATCAGACCACTCCGGAAATTTTTTAACCCACTCACTGGCTTTGTCCACCGGTATAAAAAGAATTTCCGCGTCTTCTTCTACAACTGCTTTTACTTTACTGGTTTCGTTGTGAATACCACCCAGAAAAGACATGATGCAGCTTTCGCCCGGAGTAATATAGTACAAGAGTATTTCGTGGCCTTGCGGATCGGTGCGCATTACTTTCAGGCTGCCCTTAAGTACTAAAGGAATAGCTTTGATGTAGCTATCTTCCTGAAGTATTTCAGTGCCGCCCGGAAATTTTTTTAGCTGACCGAATTGCGATACCTCTTCTTTGAGCAGACTTTGAAACATGAGCTACGATAAAAGGAACAAGAAAATTAAAGGAAAGATGATACCAACCAAAGCAAGTTTCCACCCACGCCCCCAAAAACTGTTTTCTCCTTTTTGAATAAACATTCCGGTAACGGCAATTACCAGCATGGCTACTCCAAAAATATCGGAGTAGTAAATCCACCACTTACTGGTGTCTACATGTAGCTTAGTCATTTGGCCCAGTATGGGTGTTGTTCGGTACGATTCGATTTTGCCTTTACCGGTAGAAAGATCAATCTGAACATCGTTGTTCACGTACGAAATACGCAGGTTGTTGCCGTCAACAGAAAACCGTCTTAGCTGATCGCCAATTTTAAATTGCTCTGTAAAGGCAGAAATAAATTTATCGTTAACCGAATCTTTCAAAACAGTTTGCTTCAACTGAATTTCCTGAGCATTGTAGGTGTATCTGCGTGGATGCCATACCTGGCGGTGATTCAGAAAAATTCCGGAAATAGAAAAGGCGATGATTAAACCTAAATAGAAATAGGCGATGTCGCGGTGGGTGTTGCGGGCGGTAAGCTTCATGTAATATTACTTCTTCTTATAACTGATCATTATTCCGGCTCGGCTTGTACGATCGATAGTGGTGGTAAACTGAGCATGATTTTTTACATAATTCATAAAGTCAGAATCGGCCTGGCCATCGGCTACATTGTGGGTTGTAAAGCAACCGCCTGGTTTTAGTTTTGATTCCAGATCGATGAAGTATTGTTTGTACCAGTCTTTATCAGCATCGGAAAAAACAAAATCGAACGGTCCGGGTAATTGTTTCACCAGGTCATGTGCATTGCCCAGGCGTGCATCTACAAATGCCGAAAGTCCGGCCTCCTCAATATTTTGTAAAGCTTGTTTATATCTGCGTTCATTTAATTCCAGGGTAATTACTTTACCACCGGTTTTACTCATGGCCCAGGCCAGCCAAATAGTGGAGTGGCCGGTGGAGGTACCAATTTCAAGCGCAGCGGTGTATTTATTGTTGATGATTAAATCATGAAGTATTTTACCGTCATCGTAAGGCACATTCATATCGCGCCATTCGCCCCGGTGTTCTTTTAAAAATTTTTCAACGCGGGCATCTAGCGCAGTATTCTGAGCAATTGCCGATACTGAGATAACCAGGACAAGGAGAACAAGAGTGGTTTTCATATTGCGCTCAATTTTAGGTTAAACAATACTTCTGTCTGTATTTTTAATGATTAACGTCCAAACGGATTCAATGCATTTAATGCGCGCTTGCCGCCTCCCATCTTGTTCATGGTCTTCATCATTTTTCGCATGTCTTCAAATTGCTTCAGCAATTGGTTTACCTGCTGAATGCTGGTACCACTACCTTTCGCAATCCGGTTCTTACGGCTCGAATTTAGTTTGTCCGGATTCTGCCGCTCGTCCAATGTCATAGAGCGGATAATGGCTTCAATAGGTTTAAAAGAGTTATCGTCAATATCTACATCTTTCACTGCTTTACCCATGCCAGGTATCATGCCCAACAGGTCTTTCATGTTACCCATCTTTTTGATCTGATCCAGTTGCGAAAGAAAATCATTGAAGTCGAACTGGTTCTTGCGCATTTTGGCATTAAGCCTGCGTGCTTCTTCTTCATCAAAAGTCTGTTGTGCTTTTTCAACCAAACTCACCACATCGCCCATGCCGAGAATCCGGCTGGCCATACGATCGGGATAGAAACGATCAATGGCTTCCATCTTTTCGCCCGAGCTGATAAACTTAATAGGTTTTTCTACTACTCTGCGAATGGATAAGGCTGCCCCACCGCGTGTGTCGCCATCCATTTTGGTAAGCACCACACCATTAAAGTTCAGGCGATCATTGAAGGCCTTGGCTGTATTTACGGCATCCTGCCCCGTCATGGCATCTACCACAAACAAAGTTTCAGAAGGTTTGAGGGCTTCTTTCAGCTTTGCTATTTCATTCATCATCTCCTCGTCAACCGCCAGGCGACCGGCTGTATCGACAATTACTATACGATGATTATTTTTCTTAGCGTGTTCAAGCGCAGCTTTCGCGATTTTAACTGCGTCTTTATTTTCAGGCTCGGCATATACTTCAACGCCCACTTGTTCGCCCAATACTTTTAACTGATCAATAGCCGCGGGTCGATAAATATCGCAAGCAGTTAATAAAACCTGGCGGCCCTGGCGTTTCAGGTAGCTGGCCAGTTTTCCCGAAAAAGTAGTTTTACCCGAACCTTGTAAACCGGCAATCAGGATAATGGCCGGATTGCCTTCTATTTTAATATCTTCACTTTCGCCTCCCATTAACAGGGTTAGCTCATCGTTGGTAATTTTGGTAAGCAATTGCCCGGGCGAAACGGAAGTAAGTACGTTCTGGCCAAGGGCTTTTTCGCGGATTTCGTCCGTTACTTCTTTGGCTACTTTATAGTTAACGTCCGCATCAATCAGCGCTTTGCGGATTTCCTTTACCGTAGTGGCAATGTTGATTTCGGTGATTCTTCCCTGGCCTTTTAGCGTTTGAAAGGCCTTTTCCAGCTTGAGACTTAAACTATCGAACATGGTTGTGAATTAAAAAGCCCACAAAGGTAATGGGTATTTTGAAAGACCGAAACAAAAGATTTTTGACTTAACGGTAGGTGGTTTCGTTAATCTTGCTCACCGGGTTCATCATGTAAGTTTGAATGGTATTATCCTTCAGAACTTCCACAATCCTAAACCCTTTGTATGGAGTGCCCCAACTGCCACCGATGTGCGAATCAAACAAATGCGGAACCACCCCCAGCATTTTTTCTCCGTCCTGGTCATGATCATGGCCGTGAAAAACTGCTTTTACGTTGCTATACTTTTGAAGTAAATCAGCGTAAGCCGTATTGTCGATACCATTCGCTGTCCACTTTTGCTGACCGATGTGCAAAAAGAGAAATACGTTTTTATTTTTATGTTGATTCAGTTTCGATTCTAACCAACTCAGATCGGGCGAAAGATATTCTCCCTTCTCGTTAGAGGTGGTCATCATAAGCAACACATTGTTCCCTAAAATCTTTTCGTAGTTAAATGGCACATCCCAGATTTTCTGCCAGTATGCTGCGCTCACGCGATCGTGATTGCCCTGGGTTACGAAGTAGGGCACGGCCAACTTTTGAAGATAAGGTTTAAGTTGATTCATCAATTCGGGTTGATCATGAATCAAGTCTCCGTTAATCACACAAACATTAAGCGGAAGCTGTTGATGGAAAGAATTAATGTGCGAAACAAAATCGCTGATGTATGTGTCTGACGCTGTATTGGGTTGCCCGTAGTGGCTATCGCTGCCTACAGCAAACCGTAAAACTACTTTTTTCTTCTTTGCCAGAACATCGGCAGCCGAAAGTGAGTGACCCCCCCCGGTTATCAGATACGCTGATGTGAGAGCAAATCCTTTCAGGAATTTTCTGCGCGATGTTTTCATTTCAACTTCCCTGTTTAAATCCAACCAAAGTTAATTCCACTACAATCAGGTTTTTGTTAAAATTAGAATAAAGCAACTTTACCAAATCTTTATTCTGCAGGTTGTTGGCAAACGCAAAGGCTTTGTCAAATTCTTCTATAGGCCATTGCAAAAACTCCTGCACATTGCCCATACCGCCTTTTTTTACAAGACTTTGTAATACGCTTATTTCGGTTTCAGTCAGATTCATTTGCCCAAGATACTTATTGATTGAATTTTATTTTGTTTCTTCGGTGTGAAATCTTTAGTAAAAAGTGAACATGAGAATATGCATAGTTCTTATCGCTTTTATTTACGGGTTTGAGGCTAGTGCGCAATCTGCTAACGACCTGTTCTGGCTTACCGGAATGTGGAACCGGACTAACGTTAAACCCGGACGAACTGCCCATGAGCGATGGATAAAAACCAACGAGGGCCTGCAGGGCTGGGGGATAAGTATGAATGGAGCGGACACTTCTTTTGTAGAGAAGCTGCGCATTGTTACCAAAGACAACAAGCTATACTATGTGGCCGATGTTCCTGAAAATAAAGAATCAACTTATTTTTTGATTACTGGTGTTACGGCCACTTCTTTTATATGCGAAAATCCTGAACACGACTTTCCGAAGAAGATAGTTTATCAACACGAAGGTAATACGATGAAAGCCACCGTTTCGGGCAATGGTAAATCGATTGATTATTTTTTTGAACGCAAGTAGAGGCTAAGATGTTCGGTAACCCGTTGCTCAATCAAATCTTTGGTTTGCTTCATCGCTATTTCCACGGAAGTGTTTTCATCTACCAGACTAATCACCAGGCTTATTCCGGCTTGTTTCCATTCGGCTTCACTTAATTCATTTTGCCCTGCAATAACAATAACCGGTTTGTTTAGTCGGCTTGCAATAGAAGTTATACCGGCCACTACTTTACCGCGTAGTGTTTGAGCATCCAGTTTGCCTTCTCCGGTGATAACCACATCGGCTTCGCGTATAACTGCTTCCACATTTAATTCTTGCATTACATAATCAATACCTCGTGTAAACGAAGCATTCAAAAATACTTTGGCTCCGGCACCCAAACCACCGGCAGCCCCAGCCCCGGCAAAATCAGTAGATAGTTGTAATTGTTCCTTTACAACATTGGCAAAATTCTGTAAACCCTTGTCCAGCCGAATTACATCTTGCTCGGTAGCTCCTTTTTGAGGAGCAAAAACATAAGCGGCTCCATTAGGGCCGTAGAGCGGATTGGTTACATCGCACAGTACCAATACTTCTGTTTGGGCAAGACGTGTGTTACCAGTTGTTAAATCTATATGATGTAACAACTCCAGGTTTTCGCCAACCGGATGCAGTACCCGGTTTTGATTATCGTAAAACCTATAGCCCAATGCAGAAGCCATACCTATTCCGGCATCGTTGGTGGCGCTGCCTCCAATAGCCAAAACAATTTTTTTAACTCCGCGATGCAGGGCATCGGCTATCAATTCACCGGTACCAACAGTTGAAGTTTTTAATGGGTTGCGTTCGTGCTGGGTTAATAATTGCAGCCCCGATGCTGCCGCCATTTCAATAAAGGCGGTTGTGCCATTGCCCGAAATTCCATAACCAGCCTCTCCTTTGCGAAAAAGCGGATTGTGAACCACACAGGTTACCCATTTGCCCTTTGTGTGTTCGGTTAACAATTGCGCGGTACCTTCGCCACCATCGGCAAGTGGTAATGATTGAAATTGAAGCGCTGAATCAGTTTTTTTCAATGCACGCCCGATGGCCTCGCAAACTTCAACTGCCGAAAGTGAGCCTTTAAACTTATCGGGTGCAATCAGAATTTTCACAATACATAGATTATGATGGCTGTACCAAAAGCCGTTAACCCCTGTGCAAGTGTTATAACGGTATAACTTTTATAGGCATCGCGTTCGCCAATGCCGCCAAACTGCGACACCACCCAGAAGTAAGAATCGTTGGCATGAGAAACGGCCATAGCCCCACCTCCAATGGCCAGCACCAGTGTAGCAAGATCCATTGGTGAGGTAAACCCGGCACTTACTGTAAGCGGTGCGAGCAACGAACTGGTAATAATGATGGAAGATGTGGATGAGCCTTGTGCTGTTTTCAAAATTGCTGCCAGCATAAAGGCAACCGACAAAAAGGCAATGCCACCGGCCTGTGATGTGGCCAAGGCATTGGCCGGTAGTGCATCCAGTCCGCACGATTTAATTACACTACCAAAGGCACCACCGGCTCCGGTAATCAACAGAATAATACCGGCATCTTTTAATGCTTCCGCTATCCAGGCAGGCCACTCCTGTTTTTGCTTTCCGCGAATAAGCAGCATGGAAAAAATAAAACCAATCAGTAATGCAATAGCCGGGTTCCCCACGATCAACAAAACCTTAAAGGATTGTAAAGCGGGTACAAGCGTGGGCAACGAAGCCATTGCAATTAGAATGATAGGAATAATCAGGGGAAGAAATATAAAAATGCCAGCGTGTTGGGGAGCATCTATAATAACGACTGAATGAGCCGTTGTGGGTATTCGCAATCCTACCTTACGGGATAACAGATAGGCCACACCAGCAACCGGAATACTGCCAGCAAGACCAATAAGCATAACCAAACCAAGGTGAGATGTAACACCCAGATTAGCGGCAGCGGCCAATGGCCCCGGAGTAGGAGGAACCAGCGTGTGTGTAGTGTAAAGTCCGGAAGAGAGAGCAAGGGAAAGTTGGGCTGGTGTTGCCGATGAAGAAACCAGTGCAGGTATAAGTCTTGAAAGAATAATAAATCCCGAATCGCAGAAGACAGGAATGCCTACCAACACACCAATTACAGTCATTGATAAAATGGTGCGTGATGGGCCAAATGCGTTAACAATTTTAGTTCCAAGTGAAGCCATGGCCCCGGTTTTTTCCATTACCATACCGAGGCACGATCCGATGGCAACCAGAAAGCCAATTTGTTGTAACAACGAACCAAAGCCTGCCTGCATCGTTGTGAAAATTTCGGGCAACGGTTTGCCCATAATTACTCCAAAGAGTAATGCGGCCAGCAACAAACCAAAGAATGCATGCAACTTCAGATACCGGGAAGCAGCGATGAGCGCTGCAATGGAAATGACTAAAACAAATACGATTTGAATCATTACGAACGAAACGGAAAGTAGCGAAACACTTGTCCGGCTTTGAAATCGGTAACTTCGGCAGGCAATTCGATAAATCCATCTACGTCTTTCAGGTTGGCGAAATCGCCCGAGCCTCCACCGGCATCAGGATAGGCTTTGAGTTGGCTCATTTCGTTTTTCACTTTCACCTGCAGGAAGTACGTTAATGATGGTTTGAAAGTGAAATTCTGGGCCAGCACAACTTGCTGAACCGGTACATCTGAGCCAAGGCTTTTCATTAACCATGGTTTAATGTAGCGGTAAAAACACATATAGGTAGAAACCGGATTCCCCGGAAGGGCAAAGACCACATGCTTTGCCGAGGTACCAAACCAAATGGGTTTGCCCGGCCGCTGGCTAACCTGATGAAAGCGTTTCTGAATTCCGTTTTGTTCCAGTGTTTGCGGAATGTAATCGTATTTGCCTTTTGATACGCCACCCGAAAAGATGATGAGCGAGTAGTGTTGCAGAATTTTTTTTACTTCAACATCCAGCATATCGGGTTGATCGGGTAAATGAAACTGATCGGCCGCACAACCCAGTTCGGTTAATGCTGCCTGCAAGGCATAACTGTTTGATCTACGAATTTGATAAGGCAGGGGAATAAGGTCAACCGGAATCAGTTCATCGCCAGTTGAAATAATTGCTGTTTTTGGAAAAGCAGCCACCTGCACTTTCTTTTTGCCAACCGAAGCCATCAGGGCAACTTCGGCAGGCGAAATTTTAATTCCGGGAGTAAGAAGTTCATCAGCATTTCGCGCATCAACACCTTGGCGGTGAATATTTTCACCAGGCTCAATTTTTTCAACGGTAATGTTTGCTTTATCCTCTTTTATGTTCAGACTCTCATACGGTATAACCGTATCAGTACCCAATGGCAACATGGCCCCTGTCATTACTTCGATACAGGCCGATGGATCGGAAAGTTGTTTTTGTTGCTGGCCGGCTGCCTGAATACTTTCTATTTTAAATGTGCGCACGCCTTTTTGCCAGACCTGAAATGCAATGGCAATACCATCCATAGTAACGCGATCAAAAGGCGGAAAATCGCGATCGGCCCGAATGGGTTCTTTCAGCACACGGCCGCTGGCTTCCTGAATGGAAATCTCTTCCACACCGGTTTCGATGGAGTGGGAGAGAATAATGGCTGTAGCTTCCGTTACATTGATCATTTATTACCTTTGAAGTAAGACAAATGAAAAAACAATTTACACATATTGATGCATCGGGCAACCCCCAAATGGTAGATGTATCGGAAAAGAAGATCACCAGACGAATGGCAAAGGCCCAGGCTGTGGTGGTGCCGGGCAAAGAAATCTTAAGCCAAATCAGGAACAACGAACTGATCACCAAAAAAGGCCCGGTATTTCAAACCGCTATCATTGCCGGAGTAATGGCAGCCAAGAAAACTCATGAGTTAATTCCGTTTTGTCATTCGTTAGCCATTGAAGATTGCCAGGTTAGGATTGAAGTAAAAAAGGAACGTATTGTAATTACATCAGAAACGGTAGTTACCGGAAAAACCGGAGTGGAAATGGAGGCTCTTACTGCTGCTTCGGTGGCTGCGCTTACCGTTTATGATATGTGCAAGGCACTTTCGCACGAAATAGTGATTGAAGACATAAAATTGCTGGAAAAGCGAGGGGGTAAGAAGGATTTTTCAAGAAAAAAATAAGAAAATCATCACATCCTTAAGTAACCAATTATTAACCACTTACAGGTTTAGAGGTTAACTAATCTGGTAAGTACAATCAGCAATGTGTACGTTAGTATCAAACCAATTTTGAGCTGTTGGCGTTATCTTTACAGTGTCTATTAATAAAAGTTGGTATGAAACTAATTGATCGAAATTTTCTGCTGAACCCGATTAACCGCGATTTGATGCTGGTGTTTGGTTCGGCATTGGTTATTGCCGTAGCGATCATTACTCTTGGAGTGATGATTGTGAGTCAGCTCTAAGGATGTGCTGACACCCACTGGTCCCCGTCTTGGAAGAATTCTTTTTTCCAGATGGGGACAGTTTTTTTAAGGGTATCGATAATAAACTGACATGCCTCGAACGAATCTTTACGGTGTGGTGTAGAAACGGCCACAACCACGGCAATTTCTCCGGGTAATAGTGTGCCCATTCTGTGGCTAACGGCCCAACCGGTGAGCTTCCATTTTTCGCGGGCTTCGTTTATAACCTTTTGTATTTCGGCAATAGCCATGGGTTCATAGGCTTCGTATTCTAATTTGGTTACCGGCTTATTTGCAGTACTATTTCGTACCGTTCCGATAAAGGTATTCACAGCCCCGGCTTCCGGCACACTGGCAGCGGCTATTACGCGGGCAACATCAATGGGTTGTTCGGTTAGTTCAATCATTTCGCAATACGCTAAAAATATTCTTTTATGCTTTGGGTATCAAAATAGTAGAATCAACTGTTTGATTTTGTAATTTTTTGCTTTGAATTTTGTTAAGACAAATTACACTGCCTCTTTTTTTATTGTAAGATTCTGGTTTTCAATAATGGAGCTAACTGAATAAATATGAAGGTACTGAAAATTTTAAGTTTGGTTATGCTAAGCCAGTTACCCTTTCAGGTTGCTGCTCAGGAAAACGTTCAGTTGGTACGGCTGGCAAAATTGGTAATAGATTCAGCGCAGCTGGATGCCTACAATACTTTTTTAAAAGAAGAAATTGAAGTTTCCGTTCGGGTTGAACCGGGTGTACTTACCTTGTATGCGGTTGCTGAAAAGAACAGACCAACTCATATAACCATTTTAGAAATTTATGCCAGCAAGGCTGCGTATGAAGCTCATATTAAAACACCGCATTTTTTAAAATATAAAAATGGAACGCAAGCAATGGTTAAAGCTTTGGAATTGATTGAGACAACTCCGTTGATTCCGGATATGAAAATTAAATGAGGGATTCGGTAATGCGAAAACTTATTTTGAGTTGACTCATTGCAGATTTAAGATTTCAGCTGCTTACTAATTATATCTCTTTAATAAGACTTCCAAACTCAGCCCAATCAAAACCGGTCTCTACACGGTTGTGCCGTAAGGCAGGGATTTGGGTAGTAATGATCAACTTTGTTTCGTTAATATCCGTGCGGTGATGTTGTGGTATTTTTAGTTTGATGCCCTTGGCCGTAGTAAACTGAACGTTATCAAAAAAATCTTGTACGGATTTTTTCAAACCACTAATATTTTTCATTCCGTACATAATCACCACCTCAGGTTTATGTTCTCTGATTTTTGAAAGAATGGTTTGTATGCGTTGCGGATAAACATATTCTTCGTACCGTTCTTTACTACAGAGAAAATCGCATCCCGTAAGGGAAAGCCAGTTGTAGTGCCACGAATGTGTATGCGATCCCGGCAAGGGATAAAATGAAATTAGTGCTTCGCGTTTTTCGTCAGGTTGGGCAAAGTGTTGTTTTTGGTAAGTAAGACTTTCAGGCATTGCTCCTTGATCATAGCCATGCACAAAGGCTGTCAGGTTTTTCCAGATCGTGCTTTGAATAGCTGCCTTGCCAAAGCGGTAATCAAACCGGTTTGCAAATGCTTCGGCTTTTGGATTTTCTGGCGTTACGGTAACATGCTTGTACAGTTCGCGGATGTTGCATAGGGTAGGGCCAGCGTGTGGATGGATATCAAAAAAATAATTGAACTTGGCGGCCACCTCTTGCGGTATATCGCCACCGGGTTCCTCATAACCAATAAACCAGAACCGGGCATGCCACGAGCCATAACCGTAGAAATTAGTAAGCCAATGGGTAAGTTTCTGTTCAGCGATCAGCATAGTGGTAAGGTAACGACTTGTCGGGCTTTCGGTAGAGCATGATTTTAACAATTTCTTTAAAAATCGTTGAACCACCTAAACAGCAATTCCGTAAATAAACATTTTCAATATTGAAATTTGTAATTATTCTAGACTACAAAATGTGTAGCTTTATTCATTGTAACCACTAAACTCTAAATCATTCCGCGTATGGCAACCTTCAGTCTAAACGTAAATGGCAAGAATCAAGAAGTAGATGTCGATCCGAATACACCGGTGTTATGGGTATTGCGCGATCATCTGAACCTGGTGGGCACCAAGTTTGGTTGTGGTATAGCGCAGTGCGGTGCCTGCACCATTCATATAGATGGTGTAGCAACCCGTTCCTGTATGTTGCCCATTTCTTCAGTGGGCAACCAGAAAGTTACTACCATTGAAGGCCTTTCTGAAAATGGCGACCATCCGGTGCAAAAGGCGTGGTTGGAACACGATGTGCCTCAGTGCGGGTATTGCCAGGCAGGGCAGATTATGAGTGCGGCTGCATTGCTCGAAGAAAATCCAAATCCATCGGACGAGCAGATTGAAACCGCTATGAACGGAAACATTTGCCGGTGCGGAACCTATGTACGTATTAAAGCGGCCGTAAAGACAGCTTCTAAAATTATAAACGCTTAACCTATGACAGTAGTAAAGACTTCAATTGGCAGACGTTCTTTTTTAAAAACATCTGCGCTGGCAGGCGGTGGGTTTATGTTAAGTTTCAGTTGGCTGGCGGGTTGCAAGCCCGCAGTTGAAACACTTGAACTTCCCAAAGAATGGTTTGAACTGAATGGCTATTTGAAGATTGGTGAAAATGGTTTAGTTACCATTATGTCGCCCAATCCCGAAATAGGGCAGAATGTAAAAACATCTATGCCTATGCTGGTGGCCGAAGAGCTGGATGTGGATTGGAAAAATGTTATCGTGGAGCAAGCTCCTCTTAATACAACGGTATTTACCCGTCAACTTGCCGGTGGCAGTCAATCTATACGGCAAGGATGGAAAAGTTTGCGCATGGCCGGAGCAACGGCCCGCAAAATGTTGCGCGAAGCGGCTGCAAAAGCCTGGCAGGTATCGGCAGATGAAATTACTACCGAAGCCAGTATGCTTTATCATAAGGCAAGCGGTAAGTCAGCCAGCTATGGCGAAATGGCATCAGCCGCAGCAAACATTGAAGTACCGAAAGAAGTTGAATTAAAAAACAACAATGATTTTAAAATCATTGGCACTTCGCGTAACAATGTTGATGGCAAAAAGATAGTTACGGGTCAACCGTTGTTTGGATTAGATTACCGTAAAGAAGGTATGTTGATTGCCATGATTGCGCACCCACCTGCTTTTGGTATGAAATTAAAAAGTGTTGACGATTCGCAAGCCCGTTCTATGCCGGGAATTAAAGATGTGTTTACAATAAAAACCTATCCGGAAGACTATGCCCAACAATGGTGCGATGTTGATTCTTTCCCTGATCTGGTTGTGGTAGTAGGTAACACAACCTGGGAGGTAATGAATGCCCGTAAAGTTTTGAAGCTGGAGTGGGAGAATTTTTCAGATCATGAAATTTCGTCTTCTACATTTTGGGGCACTACGGTAAAAGTTAAAGTTCCCGGTGGGTTAGAGAATACGGCAACGCACAACCAGGTAATGGCTGAAGCTTCAAAGCTGGCAACCGTTGCCCGCAAAGACGGTAACCCCGAAGCAGTTTTCAAAAAAGCAGCGAAGGTAATTGAGCGTTCGTATTCTGCACCGTTTCTGGCGCATAACACGATGGAGCCGATGAACTTCTTTGCACATGTTACCAGCGAAAAAGCTGAGTTAGTTGGTCCAACTCAAACTCCGGAATTCATGGAGAAAAGCGTGGCAGCCCGACTCAACTTGCCGGTAGAGAAAGTGGATATTCAAATGACCCGGCAGGGTGGAGGCTTTGGCAGAAGATTGTATGGACACTTTATGGTAGAGGCGGCTGTAATCTCGCAGAAAGTTAATGCACCAGTTAAATTGATTTATACCCGCGAAGACGATATGTCGTTTGGTGTGTACCGTCCGGCTTACTTAGCAAAGTATCGGGCAGCATTGGATGAAAACAACAATTTGATTGCTTTCCATGTAAATGCAGGTGGTATTCCGGAAAGCCCGTTGTTTGCCAATCGTTTTCCGGCTGGCGCAGTTGAAAATTACCTGGCAGAATCATGGACTGCTCCGTCCAATATTAGTGTAGGAGCCTTCCGCGCACCGGCTTCAAACTTTATTGCCGGTGCCGAGCAATCGTTTCTTGATGAAGTAGCCGAGGCAGCAGGAAAAGATCCGATTCAATTCAGGCTTGAGTTGTTAGAGCGTGCTTTAAATAAACCTGTTGGTGAACGCAACGACTACGAAGCCAAGCGCTTAGCGGGAGTATTGGAATTAGTTCGAAGTAAATCGAATTGGGGGCAGGATGTGCCCAATGTGCATCGTGGAGTATCGGCATACTTCTGTCATGATAGTTATGTAGCTCATGTGATTGATCTGAAAGTAGATAATGGTAAGCCCCGCGTAGAGAAAGTGTATTGTGCAGTGGATTGTGGTATTGTAGTAAACCCGGTTGCGGCCACTAACCTGGTAGAAGGAGGTTCGGTTGATGGCATCGGGCATGCGATGTTCAGCGGACTAACCTTTACCAATGGTACACCCGATCAGAATAACTTTAATAAGTATCGTTTAATCCGGCACAGGGAAGCGCCTAAAGCTATCGATGTTCATTTTGTGCAGAGCACCGTTGACCCTACCGGTTTAGGTGAACCGCCTTTCCCTCCGGTAATGGGAGCATTGGCCAATGCTTTGTATAAGGCAACAGGTAAACGTCATTATTCACAACCGTATTTGGGTGAAGGGATTGAGTTGGGATGATTTAATTCAGTATGAGTTGAGTCCGCAACATTATAGTTTTCGTGAAGGACGAATCAGAGGCACCAAGTGGTGCCTCTGATTCTATACATTATTTTGACTCGGACCATTTATCATTAGCTTTTCTTCCGCTTTCCTTCTCAACGGAGCCTCTCGTTTTCGGGGACTTTGAGTTAAATAAATCCAACCCACAGAGCTATATTTACGGTTTAAATACTGTAGTAATGCATATGAAAATTTTTTGGTTGGCTTTTGGGTTTTTTATCTCTATACAAACCACTCAGGCGCAACTTTGGACTGAAAATTTTGAATCTTATGCTGATGGAGTAACATCAGGAGTGGCCGGTGGAACTGAAGGCGGAAACTGGAGTTCGACTGTATCCGGTGGAACATATTCTAAAGGATCTACCTTTGGAAACCGGTTTTATTCTTATCAAACTACAGGCGAAGGCGTTTGGTCTACCAGCCCAATTAATATTTCAGGAACGGGTCGTGCTATTGTTGAAATGAATGTTTTTGGAGTTTTAGTTGGGGCAGGAGATTACATTCGTTGCTATTACCGGGTTGATGGGGGGCCGGAAATTCTTTTTTTTGAGCAAAATGGAGGAGTGCTAAACTTTTCTCTTCCTGGATCCGCAATTATTACAGGCAGTTCCATGCAATTGGTTGTACGGTCGGCTGTTGGTGGATTCTTTTCAACCTTTTCATTCGATGATATTGTTGTTTCGGCCATAAGAACCCTTTACTCCAGAAAGAGTGGAAATTGGAATGATATAACCCCAGGCAATAGCACATGGTCTGCCGTAGGACTGGGTGGAGGTTCCTGCAATTGCTCGCCTCTTACCACCGATTATCTGATTATAGGAAATTCAAATACGGTAAATATCAACGTTGCAGCCACGGCTGGGGGAATTGAAGTGCGAAATACCGGAACCTTGCAATGGACAGCTCCCTCTATAGACCTTAATATTGATCGGGGAATTTTGCAAGTAGATGCGGGTGGAGCAATAAACAGAAATGGCCAAACCGGGGTTCAGATTGATTTTGACCGTGGTGTAATAACTTCTCTTATTGTAAATGGTACAATAACTACCGAAGATATTGAACTTACCGTAGCCGATATTACATTAAATATTTCGGGATCAGGCTCTATTGCCACAACCGGAGACTTTCGACTGCTAGAAGATGATATTACAGTTAATAATAATTTAAACGGGCCCTTCATCATTGGTGACGATCTGATTTATGATCAGCCTAGTTCCGGAGGATTTGACAATTTATTTGCTGATAATGCCCGTTTCATAAATAACCGTACATTAACAATAACATCGGATATTTTTGTAGGGAACGATACCGATGATGATAATGGGTTTACAAATTCGGCAGGGGCAGTTTTAAATGTGGTTAATCTTAATTTTAATGATGGAGATTTTGATTTCTTTAATTCCGGTACCATTAATCAATCGGGTAATTTTTCAGGAATTTCTACAGGAGATACAAATGTAGATAACCTGGCTGGTGGGGTGTGGAACTGGACACTAACACCGAATACCACCTTTGATGCCAACATTGCCACGGTAATGAATCTTACGGCTGTATCCAACACCTTCAACTATTCGGCAGCTGGGGCCCAGCGCATTATTCCTACATCCTATAATAACATTACCTTGTCTAACTCAGGTGCAAAGGATGCCAACAATGCCAGCTTCTCTGTTTCCGGCAACTGGCTGGTTTCCGGTACTGCAACTTTTACGGAAGGAACAGGAACAGTAACATTAAATGGAACTACAGCGCAAACAATAACTAATCCGGCAGGAGAAACATTCAATAACCTTGTTGTTAATAATTCCTTTGCCACATCACCACAGGTTACTTTAGCTAATAACATTACAGTTTCTACTGTTCTTACCATGACTGATGGTAACATAAACTTAAACGGCAATACGCTTGCCTTAACTGCTGCTACCGGGGCACTCTCTAAATCGCTAAGTTCAACCAGCGGTTGGGCCTATGGAGGTTCTTTCCGGAGAGCATTTCCAACAACGGCAATTGCAATAGGAACTGTGGACGGATACTATCCCTTAGGATCAGCAACAGATTACAGACCTTTTTTTGTTGGAAAAAATGGTGTAGCAAGCAGTAATGGAACAATTACGGTTTCGCATACCAACTCTACCAGTACAAGCATTGTTAATATTAATGATGGGGGAGGTAATTTTATAGTAAGAAGACATGACTCTTTCTGGACACCGGTTACTTCCGGAATGTCTGCCGGTACATGGAGTGTACGAGCCGGGGGTACAAATTTTGGTGTGATTGCCTCGAATGCTCATTTAAGGATGCCAACTTCGGCCGGTGTAGTTGGAACGCATGGTGCGGGATCTGGTGGACCTACAGAGTGGTATGTCAACCGAACCGGTTTGTCCGTGGCTAATCTGAGTAATAATTTCCATGTGGGCTCTACTAATGCAACCAACTCTCCACTTCCTATTCAATTACTTTCATTTGATGCCCTGCCAGAAAAAGAAAGCGTGAAATTAAATTGGAGTACAGCATCGGAACTGAATAATGATTTTTTCACCATAGAGAAATCCAGAGATGGCGAGTCTTTTGATGAGGTTTCGCAAGTGGCCGGTCAGGGTACCACAAATGCACAATCAAAATATGTTTCTTATGACGATGAACCATGGATTGGTAAAACGTACTATCGTTTAAAACAAACCGATTACGATGGTACTTATACCTATAGCAATCTGGTATTAGTTGTATTTGATGAATCTCCGGGTCTGCAGGTTTTCCCTAATCCAGCCACAGACAAGTATTTTAAAATATTGATAAAAGGCTTAACACCAAATCAACAAGTTGAAGTTAGTCTTACGGACAGTCGGGGAGTATTGGTGTATGGTTATTCAGAAACCAGCAATGAGGGTGGAAAGGTTGAGATTACTGTGGACATGACTGAGAAACCGGCAGGTATGTATTTGATCCGGGTAGTGGGTAGTATCTTACCCGCATCTAAAGTGATTGTTAATTGATTAATTCTTCTTTATGTAAGAAGCAGCGGTACTCCTGCAATCGGTACCGCTGCTTTCAATAATTTTGGCCTGACTAATTATCACTCGCTTCCACTTCCTCTTCTTCCTCTTCTTCGGCTATTTTATCCATTGTTTCTTCTGCCCATGCTACTATGCTGGCCCGTTGCGTTTCATCAAGTTTGGCGGACGGATGCATGAGGGTATAAATTTTCATTGGCATCCGGCCCTCTCCAACTTCAGATGAAATATCGTCCAGCTTTCCTAGCATTTTGGTTGTGTCATAATCCAGCCAGGTAGAGAAATTTAATTCTTCACGCCCTTCGCTCACATCCTTCTTCATCAGCCAGGAAGTAGGCGCCACGTACGAATACCACGGGTAATTGGTTTCGTTGCTGTGACAACTATAGCACGAAGTTTTAAGAAGATCGGCTATCTCTTTACTAACAAGACCAGATGTACTTATATCACCGGTATTTTGCTGTGTTGTAGGAGGCAATTCATTTGGGATAAATTGAATGACCACAAACACCAGACCGATGCCACCAAGAATGTATTGCCATCGTTTCATCGCTGCTTACTATTTCTTTTTTCCAGAACTCCACTGTGCCAGCGTAGCCAATTCTGCTTCGGTTAGTGCACCCTCAGGTTTGTTTTCGAGGAATTTTTTAGGAGGCATTTCACCTTTCTCCAACACTTCAGCAATTTCGCCCATAGCCGCTTTGCGTTTGGATTTTTTCATGCCATCAAGTGCATCCCAATCGAGTTTGGCTTTACCCTTCTCATTTTTAGAGTTTGCATTGTGGCAGCCATAGCATTTTTTGTCAACTACAGCTTTCACATCATCGGGCAATGCTGCTTCTGTGGATAAAATGAGATTGGGTTCTGGTTCTTGTTCTTGTTTAGAAATACCCTGAAAGAACAAAGACCCCGTTAGGGTTAATACTGCAAGGAATAGTAATTTTTTCATAATGGTATTTAAGTTAGTGAAGGGAATTTCCGCAAGTTTTTGCAATTCATCAACTTCATTTGACAAAAAGTGCAAAGTATTAGACGAATGGGTGGTTTACTTCGGTACTTTATGCCACCAAGAGACTGTTAAATCCATTTGAACCTAACCGTCCTCCACGCATTTTGGATGAGTCTCATCCTCCGCTTACAGGAGGAATCAATGCCACCTCGTCTTTTTCAGTAAGAAGGTATTCATCTGCCGCATATTCCAGGTTAATGGCAATAAAAAGCGAATTAAGTTTTTTAAGATCAGGATAAGTTGCATGGAGTTGATTCCTCAGGTCGCCCACCGAACTTCCGTTCAACACAAATTCAACTTCACGATTGCCCAGAATATCGCGTGTAATGCCAAAAGTTTTTAATCTCAGAATCATTTAACAAATATACACTACAGAATCATGCGAATATTCCTTTCTGCATTCTAACTTACGGTTGTTTTACCATGAGTGCATCCAGTCTATACGATAATCACGGTCGCCCGATCAACTACCTGCGTCTGGCAGTTACGGATCGGTGTAACCTAAGGTGCTTCTATTGCATGCCCGAAGAAGGTATTCATTACCTGCCGAAGAAAGAGCTGCTTACGTTTGAGGAAATAGCGCGATTAGTAGAAATTATGGCTTCCCTTGGAATTTCGAAAGTCCGATTAACCGGAGGCGAGCCGTTTGTTCGTTCAGATTTGATGCAGTTGATCCGAAAGATTATTTATATTAAAGGAGTAGAAAGCCTTCACCTTACCACCAATGGAGTCCTTACCGCGCCTCACATTACCGAGTTGAAGGCATTAGGAATTGCCTCAATCAACTTAAGTTTGGATACTTTGAATCCCGAACGATTCAAAACAATTACTCGCAGAGATGAATTTCACGCAACCTGGCAAACCTTGCAACAATTGATAGCAAGCGAAATTCCGGTTAAGATTAATACCGTTGTGATGGAGGGAAAAAATATTGACGATATTATTCCTATGATTGAACTTACCCACAGCCATAATATATCTGTTCGGTTTATAGAAGAAATGCCATTTAACGGAGAAGGAAATCATTACCCAAAGCTTACCTGGACGTACAATAAAATACTGGATTGGATTAAAAGGTATTACCCGGAGTTGAAGAAAATCACGGATGAACCTAATTCAACTTCCTATACGTATCAGGTGCCCGGGTATAAGGGCAACGTTGGAGTGATAGCTGCCTTTAGCCGTACCTTTTGCGGAACCTGTAACCGTATTCGGGTAACTGCACAAGGTACGCTTAAAACCTGTTTGTACGATGATGGCGTGTTAAACATTAAAGAACTAATGCGAAGCGGAGCCACTAATGATGAGGTGAAAGAAAAATTACTTCAGGCATTTGCAGACCGTCCGCGCAATGGATTTGAAGCAGAGGCGCATCGTAAAAACAAATCAATAACGGAGTCTATGTCTACTATTGGGGGTTAATGAAGATTAAACTATTGTAACAAAAATGGAGTCTTATATTTTAGTCAGTGCTTTTTTTATTATTGCTCTTATTTATTCATCGGTAGGGTTTGGTGGAGGTTCCAGTTACCTGGCTTTATTGGCTCAGCCTTTTTTTGCTTTACTGCCCGAAACAATAAAACCTATTGCGCTGCTTTGCAACATTGTGGTGGTTACCGGAGGAGTTATTATTTTTTACCGGAAGGGTGAATTGAAATGGAAAGAAATCTGGCCATTTTTAGTGCTGAGTGTTCCGGCTGCTTTTATTGGTGGTTACTGGAGGTTGAAAGAAAGTACTTTTTTTATTTTATTAGGTATTACTCTTTTGCTGGCAGCAATTTTTCTTTGGATAAAACCAAAACAAAATGTTTCTAAAGAGTTGTCTCTTACCACACTGGCAGGGCTGGGGGGTGGTATCGGTTTGCTTTCGGGATTAGTAAGTATTGGAGGTGGTATTTTCTTATCACCAATTCTTCATTTAATAAATTGGTCAACAGCGAAAAAAATTTCGGCTTTAGCCAGTGCGTTTATCCTGGTTAACTCAATCAGCGGGTTGGTCGGGTACTTTTCAGCGGGTGGGCGCGCAGTTAATTGGGGGTTTGCAGGGCCGCTACTTCTTGCTGTTTTTGTTGGTGGGCAGATTGGCTCACGTTTAGGTTCGCAGGTTTTTAATGCAATTTATATTCGCAGAATAACCGCTATTGTAATTTTAGTTGCTGCCGTAAATATATTAAGAGATCATTTATAAAAATTTTCCATATGAAACGACTGCTTTTCTTTTGCCTGACGTTGTTAACTATTTCCGCGTTTTCTCAAACCCGGGTTAACCCGATAATCAAAAGTCAGGGTGGAGTTTTTCCCGTTCCTTATGCCGATGAAAAGCCGGATCCAAATCTGGAGTACAACATTGTTATTGAAATAGAACGCCCAAGCGATAAACCGGATACACTAAGCTGGGCGCTTAACAATGTGGCCCGGTTACTTAACCTGCATGCTTCGGGTGGAGTGCCAAAAGAAAAACTTCATGTGATACTGGCCATTCATGGCGGGGCTGCTTACACCGTAATGAATAACGAAGCACATCGAACAAAGTATGGTGTAGATAACCCTAACCTTAAACTCTATCAGGAACTGAGTGATGCCGGGGTAAAAATTTATGTTTGCGGTCAATCGCTTATTGCCCGAAATATTGACCGGACTAAGATGGTGCCTCAAATGAAAGTTGCTACTTCTATGCTTACCGTATTAACTACCTACCAACTAAAAGGATATGCGGTTTTAAGATTTTAAATTATTAGTGTCCGGTTAAAATTACCTTAACGCATCGCCCTGTATGAGCGATATATTGTTAGCACCGGGTGCCAGCGCGGTGCTAATAAATAATAAGTAAAGTTGTATCAACGTTAACTGGTATGATCATAAACGATCACCCACTTGTTATTTATCTTTTTGAAAATAAGTGTAAACGGTCCGCTGGGCTGGTCGCTCTCGCGAAACAAAGTGTACTTGCCGGTTAGTAAATAGGTGTCGGGTGCATGCGGAACAATCTGCCAGATTTCAAATTGTAGCCGGCCCATCAACTCGCGTGTTGAATAATTCTTTTTATAATTATCCAATGTTTGCTGCCACCCATACCGAATAGAGGACCCGATAAACTGTAACGAATCAGATTTCCAGTAGCCTTCCATAAACAGATCGAGATTCCCTTCATTCCAGGCAGCTTGTTGGGTGGTTAATACTTCGCGGATTTTTGCTTCGTCTTCTGCTTTCGGTGTTTTTGGTGGAGCGCATGCCAAAGCAACAAATAGAGCAGGTAAAATATATTTCATAACGGGTTAATAAAATGTTAGTTGTTCAAGGGTAAAAGTTTTCCCTATTAGGTAAGCGCATAGAAATAAGTACGGGTGAAGATACAAAGTCAGGCTGTAATTACAGAGAGTTGGTTGTCAACCTAGGTAATCCTTCCTATTTTGCGCGACTTATCGCAATTAAAATGAAAAGTATCCGATTTTCTGAACATGTTCTTCCGCACGCCATAGCTGTGTTGATATTTCTGGCCGTAACGATTCTTTTCTTTCGGCCGGTTTTTTTCGAAAACAAGTCTATTCAACAAGGGGATATTCAACAATGGAGCGGATCATCGAAAGAATTACGCGACTACCGCGCCAAAACCGGAGAAGAGGGTTTGTGGGCAGGTACTATGTTTTCGGGTATGCCGGCTTACTTAGTGAATATTAACTGGAGCGATGGAGTAGTGGTAGGAATAAAAAATGTGCTTTCGTTTTTTCTGCCACACCCGGTTAGGCATATTTTCCTGGCATTTATTTGTTATTACATTATGCTGCTTTCGTTTCGGGTGCGACCGTGGCTGGCAATTGCCGGGGCATTAGCATTTGGTTTATCTAGCTACGTAATCATTGGACTGTCGGCCGGGCATAACGCACGCATTGGCGCCATTGCTTATATGCCGCTTATACTGGCAGGTATACATCTGGCATTTTCGGGTAAACGTATTTTGGGTTTTGGCGTAACGGCTGCTGGTATGGCGTTACACCTGCGCGAAAACCATTTACAGATAACATATTACCTCATATTAATAGTTGCCGGATATGGCCTGATGCAATTGATACTTTCCGCACGTGCAAAGCAGATCGGAGAATTTTTTAAAACATTACTGATACTTGTTCCGGCAGTAGTAATTGCAGCAGGTACTTTTTTTGGTCAATTCTGGGCTATTAGTGAATACACCCAATACTCCATTCGTGGTCCGTCTGAAATTGCCAGCAAGACAACAGCCGATGCTTCAGGTTTATCTAAAGAATATGCATTCCAGTACAAGTATGGTATTTGGGAACCTATGACTTTGTTTCTGCCCAATTTTTATGGTGGCAGCAGCCGCCAGCTTTTTGTGCAAGATCAGAACAGTGCTTCGTATAAAGCTTTGGTGCAGTCGGCCGACAATGAAACAGCTAACCAGTTAGCAAACTACACATCAGCTTATTGGGGGCCTCAGGGTTTTACAATCGGGCCCTACTATGCCGGGGTGTTGGTGTGTTTTTTATTCATTGTAGGGATTGTATTTGCCGAAAGGAAATATGTATGGTGGTTGGCATCCTTAAGCGTATTAAGTGTTATGCTAAGCTGGGGCGATAGTTTTTCTTCGTTCAACTATTTTATGTTCGATTACTTTCCGGGCTACAATAAATTTCGCTCTGTAAATTTTGCGTTAGTAATTATTCTGTTCGCTATGCCCTTATTGGGATTAATCGGGTTGGAAAAACTTTTAACCTTAGGTTGGAACAAAGCAACTCAGAAAAAACTAATCTGGCCGGTAGGAATTACGCTTGGCCTTATCCTCATATTTATTATGATTGGAAATTTTGGCTCCTACCTAAAACCGGAAGAACTCCAATTACCGGATTGGTTTAAAGTAGCCCTAAAGAAGGATCGCATTGCTTTATTGCGGGCCGATGCCTGGCGCGCTTTGTGGCTGGTGCTACTATTTTCGGTTGGGATTTTTGCCTTATTGAAAAATTTCATCAAGCCAGTTATTGTTTACATGGTATTGATTGCTTTGATCTGGGCCGATCTTGCCTTAGTTAACAGTCGCTATTTCAGCAAAGACAACTACGTGCGTAAACGCGATAACTCAGTACTAATAGCCACAGCTGCCGATGAAGCAATCTTGCAGGATAAAGACTACTATCGTGTTTATAATTTACAAGGTGCAATGGCTGAGGCGCGCACTTCTTATTTTCATCATTCGTTGGGCGGCTACCACGGTGCAAAGATGAGGCGCTACCAGGATTTGTATGATTCTGCAATCAGCAAAACCACTGAAAAACTCTTTCAGGATTTTCAGGTGGGTAAACCACAGTTTGAGAAATACCATGTGTTAAACATGCTAAACGCCAAGTATCTGGTTTACGGGCCCGATCGCGAAAATGTGATTCTCAACCCGGCTGCCAACGGCCCTGCCTGGTTTGTGAAAGAAGTGCTGATGGCTAATACGCCAGCAGAAGAACTCAGGTTCACCAGCCTGGCAAATACAAAAGAAGTAGCCGTATTAAATTCAAAACTCAGATTGGATTACGGACAATCGTCTATCGATACAATTGCTACAATTAGATTGATTGAGCAGACACCCCCCTATATGAAATACGAATCGCAAGCAGCAGCCGATGGATTGGTTGTTTTTTCTGAGGTTTATTATCCAAAAGGATGGAAGGCATTTGTGGATGGTAAAGAAGTACCTATTCTCCGGGCCAACTATGTATTGCGCGCGCTGGAAGTTCCGGCAGGCAAACATACCATTGAGTTTAAGTTTGAGCCTAAGCCATTTACCATCGGTAATAAAGTAACTATGGCGTCTGGCTGGGTACTCTTACTGGCTGTACTGGGTTCTATCGGGTGGAGTTTGAAGAAGGAAGAGGCATAGTCTGTTTGCTATAAACGATTAGCCGTTTGAAAAATAATTTGAATGGCCTGGTTTCAGGGTGTTGTTACTTTCAAAAAAGAACCTGACTTTTAGTTCAGGAAAACGTTCAGAAATGCGGATTTCGGTATTGATTCATTTACCCCTAACCTGTACCTCAACTCATGGAACTTAAAGATTACATCGTATTTGTTATTTACTTCATTATTGTGGCCGGGTATGGTTACTGGATTTATCAGCGAAAGAAAAAGGCCACAGCCGATTCAAAAGATTTCTTTTTAGCCGAAGGCTCCCTTACCTGGTGGGCGATTGGTGCCTCGTTGATTGCCTCAAACATCTCGGCCGAGCAAATGATCGGCATGTCGGGCAATGGTTTTAAAATGGGGCTGGCCATTTCTGCATACGAGTGGATGGCAGCGGCTACGCTAATCGTAGTAGCGGTATTTTTCTTACCCATTTATCTGAAGAACAAGATATACACAATGCCCCAGTTTCTGCGGCAACGATACAACGGAACGGTGAGTATGATTATGGCCATCTTCTGGCTTTCGTTATACATTGTTGTAAACCTTACCTCAATTTTATTTTTGGGTGCATTAGCGGTAAGCACAGTATCGGGCCTCAATTTTACCTTGTGTATGATCGGTCTTTCGGTGTTTGCCATTGTAATTACAGTTGGTGGTATGAAGGTGATCGGATATACCGATGTAATTCAGGTTTTCTTCCTCATACTGGGTGGTCTGGCTACTACGTACCTCGCGTTAAATATGGTATCGGCCAAATTTGGTGGCGAAGGTGTGTTTAACGGGCTTGGCCTGTTGATGACGGAGGCCAGCGATCATTTCGATATGATTTTTGACAGGAGCAATGAAAATTATATCAGCTTGCCCGGGCTTACTGTGTTAATTGGTGCTATGTGGGTGGTAAACCTAAACTATTGGGGTTGCAATCAATATATTACCCAACGGGCTTTAGGTGCAGATCTTAAAACTGCCCGTTCCGGATTGCTGTTTGCAGCATTCTTAAAAATGTTAATGCCTGTTATTGTTGTGTTACCCGGTATTGCCGCGTATGTGCTTTGGAAAAACGGTGAGTTTCAAACCGAAATGTTAAAAGATGGCGAGTTAATGCAAGACAATGCCTACCCGGTGTTGTTGAATCTGTTACCAGCCGGCCTTAAAGGATTGTCGTTTGCCGCTCTAACGGCTGCCGTGGTAGCTTCTTTGGCCGGTAAGGCTAATAGTATCTCCACCATTTTTACATTAGACATTTACAAAGAGCATTTCAACAAAGAGGCTTCAGAAAAGCGATTGGTTTGGATGGGCCGCGTGGTAGTAATTGTTTCGATGGTATTGGCCATTATTATTGCTCCATTCCTTGGTATAGATAAAAAGGGCGGTTTTGAATTTATTCAGGAATACACCGGCTTTGTTTCGCCTGGTATCTTTGCCATGTTCATTTTTGGTTTCTTCTGGAAACGGGCTACCTCAGCTGCAGCCCTCTTTTCTATTATTGGCGGATTTTTCTTCTCCGTAATCTTTAAGTTTTTGCCCGGCTGGGTTGATCTGTCATTCCTGCAACCCATGGGCTTTGCCGTTATCAATCCGGCAAGCGGGTTAATGGAAATTCCATTCCTCGACCGGATGGGTTTTGTTTTTGTTATCTGTGTAATTGGTATGGTATTGATTAGTAAAGCCACACCTCCGCATAAACAACCAACCAACACGTTAGAGGTTGATTACAAAATGTTCAAGACTTCTCCCGGGTTTACACTGGGTGCTATTATTGTGTTGATTATGCTGGCTGTGCTTTACTATATGTTCTGGTAATAGCAAATAGCTAACAGATTCTTGAGGACGGATTTCAGTTTACTGGAATCCGTCTTTTCTTTGTTACTTATGTAACAGAACCGCTACCTTTAAAATATGAACCGCATCGATCGTCTTACTGCTATTCTTATTCACCTGCAAACCAAGCGCGTGGTAAAAGCCGATGAAATTGCCGAGCGGTTTGGTATGAGTCTGCGCACGGTGTACCGCGATGTAAAGGCATTGATGGAAGCCGGAGTGCCAATCGGGTCTGAAGCCGGTAAGGGATATTTTATTGTCGATGGGTTTCATTTACCTCCGGTAATGTTTACACAAGACGAAGCTAACTCCATGATTCTGGCTGGCAAGTTGGTGGAGAAGATTGCAGATAAGTCGGTGCGCGAAGCATTTAATGCTGCTCTGTACAAAATAAAATCTGTACTGAGCGATGATTATAAAGACGGAGTTGAAAATCTGGATTCCAATATTCAGATTTATTTCCAGGGGCGGGCTAATACCAACGATCACACCTTTCCCGATCATTTTATGACAGAAATTCAACGGGCCGTTGCACGCAAACAAATATTAAAACTAGATTATGTAAATCAGGCAGGCGAGGTGTCGCAACGATTGGTTGAACCGGCCGGCATTTTCTTTTACAGCATGGCCTGGCACTTAATCGCGTGGTGCAGGCTGCGTAATGGCTATCGCGATTTTCGATCGGATAGAATCAAGAACCTGAATAACACAGGTGAAGTATTTAATGAGCGCAGCAACGTTTCGCTAAAAGAGTACTTTAAAGCCATGTATGCGGCAAACCAAAATCTGGAACCTGCCGTGGTAATCTTTGATAAAAAAGCATTGAATGGCCGGCCGCTGAGTTCTACCACTACGCAAGTTGACTTAGGCGACCGCATCCGGGCTGAGTTTGTAATGGATCATCTGGATTTTATTGCGCGGTGGTTGCTGATGTATGGCAAAGGTGTGGAAATCGAATCGCCTAACCGTTTGCGCGAACGAGTAGCCGAGCTAACCGAAGAATTGTATAGCCATCACATACAAAAAGTTATCTCCTAAATCCTACAACATACCTGTGGGTTAAAAGAAAAAATCGCAAATTATTTTTTCTGGTGACATAGGGCTGTCACCTGGGTGAGTTTTTTTAGCATAAAAATTAATCGTTATGCAAGATTCAAAACCCATTCTTAAAACAGTAAAGCCTATCAATTTTTTGTTTTTTCGTACCGAAACCACGCTTGATAAACTAAATACGCTGTTTTGGGTAGCGCCCGAACTTTTTCGCGAAGCGGTGCAACACCAACTCACTATTACCGGCCCAATACATTGGCATTATCTGGGATTTACCGATCCGGCTAAACCATTTACGTTAGAAATTTCGCTTCCGGTGGGTGAGACAATACCTGATTATGATGGCAAATTTCATTTTAAGCGTACCGATAATTTTAAATGTATTTCGGTAGTACACGATGGTAACTGGTTGGAGATACCAAAGGCCTATGAGAAGATTATGCAGCTAGTTGGCGCACAAAATCTGCAACCACTTGGTATTAATCGTGAGGTATATGTAAATGTGGATTTTAAATTGCCCGAAGCTAGCACCACCGAAATACAATTTGGAATTGTATGAGCCGCACCCGGCTGTTTATAGTATGGGCTGGGTTAATCATTGCAGTAATAACATTTTATATTATTCTATATGGCTATGGAAGTTTTGGTTTTTAAAACATCGGTACAATCCATTGAAAGCGTTCGCCAACTCGAGCCAATGCTTAATCATCTGGCAGGCCTTAACCAATGGAATTTTGCATTAGAGGATTGTGACCATGTACTGAGAATTATATCACCGGTAAAGGTTAATGAGGCAATTGAGGTATTAATTAAGCAGGGGTTTGTTTGCGAGGAGTTGGAGTAATATTTAAAAGTTTATTCTATGATTACACGAAAAATAGTGCTTGGCCTTGCGGTAAGTTTGGATGGCTTTATTGAAGGCCCAAACGGTGAATATGATTGGTGCTTTACCGATCAGGACTATGGACTTTCTGAATTCTCTAACCGTATAGATGCGCTTGTAATGGGACGTAAAACATTTGACATCACGAAAGGTTATGATGGACCCAATCCCTGGAGCCATGCAAAGACTTACGTATTTTCACGTACAATGAAAACCACACCGGGCATTGAAGTATTAAGTGGAGCCATGGTTGAAACGATGAATCAATTGCGACAACAACCGGGTAAAGATATCTGGTTGTTTGGCGGTGCTGATTTAACAACGCAGTTTGTTAATCATTCACTCATTGATGAGTACTGGTTATCGGTACATCCTGTTTTATTAGGGGCTGGCAAACCTTTATTTCATAATATTACGAATCGTAAAAATCTTACGTTGATTGAAAGCAAAGTTTATGATACCGGCCTTGTATCTTTAAAGTACCAACCCACCTAACATGAAAAGTAAAACATTACCAAAAAGGATTAGCCGTAAAACAGCAACGAAGAAGTCGTGGACCGATAGAATGGAGCAGGATAATTCCGTAGTTAAAATACTGGATAAAGATTTTGCTGATATGAAAGCGGGGAGCAAGATGTATATATCAAACCCAAAAATAATTGAAGCCTACATTCGCAACATTCCAAAGGGAAGTTCAGTCGATTTGAAGACCTTACGCAACGATTTGGCGATTGAACACATGGCCGATGTCACGTGCCCGGTTACAACCGGAATTTTTTTGCGTATTGTAGCTGAAGCGGCCAGCGAACAATTTGAACAAGGTAAAAGTATTGGCAGGATTACACCCTTCTGGCGCGTGATTGATGAAAAAATGCCGTTAGCTAAAAAATTAACTTTCGGAACAAAACTAATCCACGAACAGCGTAAGAAAGAAAAACTGGACATCAGTTAATAGGGCAGACGACTGGTAATTGAAATCCGGAAGTCCATCATTTTAACCAGGCTGTTGTACACATAACCCACATGGTGTTTATGCATTACCTGTGTTTGTGTGTTTATAAAATCAGCGGTAAAATCTCCAACTCTGTTAGAAGGGGCGGGTGTATGGTGATTAGGTGCATCGGTGTTCATATAGTTTACCATTCCGCCTTGTGTATAAAAGGCACTCAGGTTCAATCCTAACATTCCGTCAGGTAAACGTTTGAAGATAGTATTCAGATCGTATTGTAAACCACCACCGGCAGCATACACCAACGTTCCGTCTTTATGAAGCAAAGCCGTTTCAACAGGGGTGCAATTATCCAGGTCATCGGGGTCGTAAATATTAAGATGGGTTCGGTACCAGGCATAACCAGCCTTAAAGCCAATGTAAGGAATAACTTTCTTCCCGCTAAGGAGGTTGTAACGCACCGAGGCCATTAGGTTGCTAAACGTATTATTAACGTTAATATCCATATCGGCTACAGTGCCATCGTCAAACGTGTATTGCTGTTGCGATTGATTTTGACCGTAAATGGTATAGTTAAAATCCAGCCCGACTGATACTCTTTTTTCGGCAACCACATGCTGTGCCCCAAGTGTTACACCATGACCCTGCCGTATATTCTGTTTCATTTTTCCTGAAGGCGATGCAAAAGTGTACCCGGCCAGCCATTCAATCCTGCTCTGGCCAATGGCCGAAACCGAGAATGCAATCAGGAAAAGGGGAAGTATAGCTTTCATGGGCTGATAATTTGGTTTAGTGAAGCTAATAAAAAGAACCGATTTTATAGATCAGCTTCAAGGCTTGTTTAATTTTGAACCATGACTTTACCCGAAAAGGTTAGTGCCGTTACCAATGTGTTTGAACAACTGGATGCGCATATTGCAACGTTCCAGTCGCAAACTACCCTGCATTGTAAATTTGGATGTGGTAAGTGTTGCTTTAAACCCGATATTGAAGCGAGTGTACTGGAGTTTCTTCCGTTTGCATTTTTTTTGTATCAAAATAAACAGGCCGAACAATGGCTTGAACAGTTAGAGAGTAAAACAGATTCGGTATGTCTTATACTTAACCCAACGCAAGCTGGTGCGGGTTTATGTTCAGCGTATATGCATCGCGGATTAATTTGCCGGTTATTTGGGTACTCGGCCCGTACTAATAAGTACGGAAAAAAAGAATTGGTTACGTGCCAGATAATTAAAACCGAACAGGCACAGGCCTACCAATCAACTACGCAAAAAATTGAAGAACTTAATGTACCGGTAATGAATCAGGTATATATGCAACTGCATGCTATCGATTTTGAACTGGCTCAGAAATTTTACCCAATCAATCAGGCCATTCAACATGCCATTGAAACTGTTCTGCACTATTTTGCTTACCGCGATTAAAACTTGCTCAGAATTGTCTTACTAATAATTGGGTACAGGACAGTATGTTTTACTTTAGGGATTGGAAAGAACCGACCTGACTCGGCCTGAGATTGGTTATCCATCATCCAGGTGGTAAGTGCAATAATAATGGCTACCAGAATACCAGCTACCAGAATAATATCTTTATGGGTGATTTTGAACGACATAAACTTTCGTGTTCCAAAATCAATGCCATCGGCAGGGTGGCTTAAATTTCTGTTTTTTTTAAGGTTTTCGGTTGATTCCATGTTCAGTATCGTACAATTAAACCGTTCTTTTCGAACATCAGGTTACAACGGCCTGGTGTTTGTTAATTAAAAACAGCACCATTTTCTTTTTACATTTGTTGCAAAGGTTAATGCAGAATTACAGCTCTATGAAAAAATATTTGTCGGTTTTGCTTATTGCGATGGTTGGTCAGTTGTGGGCACAGGAGAAAACCGAGTCGGCCGTAAAGTGGATGACATTTGAAGAAGCGGTTGAAAAATCAAAAACGGAGAAGCGCAAGATTTTTATCGATGTATATACCGATTGGTGTGGCTGGTGCAAAGTAATGGACAAAAACACGTTTACCGATCCTAAGATTGCTTCGCTATTGAACGAAAAATTTTACGCAGTAAAGTTCGATGCCGAACAAACAGCCGATGTGAACTTTAGAGGAACAACGTTCAAGTTTGTTCCCTATGGAAACAAGGGCTCGCACCAGTTGGCTATGGCTCTTTTGAATAACCAGATGAGCTACCCTAATTTTGTGTTTCTGGACGAAGAGTTTCGAATTATTCCGGTTATCCAGGGATATCAATCTTTGCCAGGCTATCGCAAGCCAGAAGACTTCCACATTTTTGTAAGTTATGTGCATGGCGATTTTTACAAAACCAAATTAATTCAGGATTACCAGAAGGAGTACAAATCTCCCTACGCATCAGCTCCTTCCCCCGGTGGGGAGTAAGGCTGATTTAGGAATACAATAAAAAAAGCCATGCAAACACATGGCTTTTTCTTTATAAAGAAGGGTTAGGTATTAATCGTGTTTTTTCTCGTTTTTAGAAGTCTTTGCTTTATCGAGATAGCCAACAGCAGCTACAAACCCAATAATTACCGCTACAATGATTACAAAGAGATTGGCTCCGTCTGCTACATTCTGTTCAAAAAACATAATTCTTGTGTTTTAAATCTTCCTCAAATGTAAGAGTTATGGGTAAAAAATCAACCTGGATAACATGATATTAATTTTTCTTTTTTGAAGTATCGTCAAAGTCTTTTTTAGCCTTGGCATAGTTGAACTGAGCAACAGCAGCGTCAAATTTATCTTGAACAAGTTTATTGATTTTATCCTGCTGCAAAGAATCTAAAATTTTGGAATGCTGGTCAATATTGTCTTTTGCCTCTATAATTTGTTTGCGCAATCTAAAATTATATGTTCCCAGAAAAATGACAAGGCAACCCAAAATGGCAATAAAAATATTCTTCATGTCTATTTAATTTTAATCTGAGTTAAGTGTTTATTATCTGATTCTGTATCCTATTCAAAATTTTCAACCAAATTCTGCAAGTGAAATTTGAGTCAAGATAAGTTGGGAATCATATAGTAGACGCACCCTAAATCCCCAACTCTTCCTTATTTGCCTTTAACACATCAATAATAAACGTAATATGTTCAGTCAGGTCAACCGATAGCAATTCAAGGCCTTTGTACACTTCATCGCGCTCAACTTTTGCAGCAAAGCCTTTGTCTTTCAGTTTTTTAATTACCGATTTTGGTTCAAGCGTAGCAATTCCTTCCGGCCTTACCTGGGCACAGGCCACAATAAATCCGGTAAGTTCATCGCAGGCCAGCAAGGCTTTATCCAAACGGGTTTCGTACGGTACATTCCATTTGGTGTAGTGGGCCGAGATTGCGTGGGCGATTATAGGTTCTTCCATCGCGTAAAGCTTTTCTACAATTACCTGAGGATGTTTTTCAGGGAAGGCTTCATAATCAGCATCGTGTAGTAATCCGGCAATGGCCCACTGTTCTTTGTCTTCGCCATATTTCAGTGCGTATGCCTCCATCACCAGTTCGATGGTGCGCATATGGCGTAGCAAACTTTGACTTTGTGTAAGTTCGGCCAGCATTTCGCGGGCTTGTGCACGGGTAATCATTTACGTTTAACAGCGGTAATAGACCTGCGTTTAGAGTAGAACAGATTAAAGCCACCCAACACAACGGCCAATCCAAGAATGGTTATGGTTATGATCATTCGGGTTTTCTGAAGTTCAAGCGCATTTATTTCCGCTTTGGTCTTTACTTCTTCTATTTCCCTTTCTTTTTCCTGAAGGTCAAGTGCAATCTCCATCTGGGCAATCTTGCGGCTGCTCTCTTCGCCATAAATTTTTTCTTTTACAAGGTCGTAGCGCAGCATGGTTTCATAGGCTTCTTTCATTTTGCCTTGTTTGGAGTAATTGAGTGCCATACTTTTTAAAATAGTAGGTTCAAACAAAAAGGCTTGCATTTGGCCACTCAGGGTCATGGCACTATCCAGGTAGGCTTGTGCATTTTTAAACTGTCCGGCACGGGCATACACTTCGCCCATACTACTCAATACATTTAAAGTAACCAGATTATCGTTTTTCTTTCGAGCCAGAACAAGCGCTTTTTGATAATATTCTACAGCCCGTTGATAATTGCCTTGTTTAAAGTACAGGTTGCCAATGTTGTTAAGCGGATCGGCAAAAACTTCACCCCTTTTTTCTGCCAGTTGGTAGGCTTCAGAGTAATACTTCAGCGCTTGCTCAAACAACTGGAGGTCGCTATGCAGATTACCGAGGTTATTCATCGAATTAATCATCTTTTGCTGATCGCCCATTTCAACAAATTGCTGGTGCGAGTCTTCAAAATATTTCATAGCCTGGCCGTAGTCTTTCTTGAAAGAATAAATATTGCCAATATTACTCTTGGTGGCTGCAATACCTTCTTTGTTTTCGAGCTTGGTATAAATCTGTAAGCTGATCAGAAAGTACTCTAATGATTTATCTAACGCCCCCTGATTACGGTACGCTACCCCCAGGTTGTTATACGAAGCGGCCATACCTTTTTTGTCGTCAATTTCGGTAGCCAGCGAAAGAGCCTGGCGGGTGTATTCAATTGCCTTAACCGGATCAGTATCATGGTAGGCTCTGAAAAACTCGTTTAGGGTTTTTACTTTTAGGTCGCCTCTGGCAGTTTCAAGTGCTTTTTCAAGGCTGTCGATTTTAGGTTGGGTAAACCCCGTAGCCCATATACCAAAAACTATTAGTACGATGCAAATGCGCTTCATAAGCCTGATTTATCTGTTAAAATTACAAATTATCTATTAACCCGCAGGTAGTATCAATCGTATATAGATTACCTTGATACTCAGATTTGTTACTCATATTTCAATTTTCAAACTTCAATCTTATTTATGCGTATTTTCCTGCTACTAATTTTTGGGTTTATTATAATGGACACCTATGCTCAATCTGTGGCCAATCAAGCGGCCATTATGGAGCCTGTTGTACAATTATTTACCGGTATGAATAAGGGCGATAGCGCTCTGGTTCACAGCGCATTTGCCAAAGAGATAACCATGGCAACGGTAACCAAAGACAAAGCGGGTAATTTGGTAGTAAGACGGGAAAATTCACTTGCCGGATTTCTGAAAGCTGTTGGTACACCGCACCCCGAACCCTGGAGTGAGCCCATCTGGAATACTAAAATTGAAGTAGACGGAAATTTTGCCCAGGTCTGGACCGAGTATGCATTTTATGTAGGTAAAAAATTCAGCCATTGTGGAGTAGATGCTTTTCAGTTGGTAAATAACGGTTCGGGTTGGAGAATCATTCACCTGGCCGATACAAGGCGCACAACAGATTGTAAAATTCCACAATCCGTTTCTGATCAGTTTAAATAAGCAGTATGAAACCCATCCTTATTCTCTTTTTTCTGACTTTAAGTTTTAGTCAGGCAAATGCTCAGACCGTAACAACTGTAATTCTGGTGCGGCATGGCGAGAAAAGTACAGACGATCCGAAAGACCCTGAATTATCAGAGGCAGGTAAACAACGCGCTCAGCAGTTAATGAAAGTTTTGAAAGAAATAAAAGTAGATGCTATCTACGCAACACCCTACAAACGTACACGCAATACAGTTGCTCCTCTGGCCAATGCTAAAGGACTAACGGTATCGAATTACGATCCTTCCAAAAAAGAAGAGATCGACCAGATGCTGCAAAAATTTGCCGGAGGTACTATTGTAATAGCAGGCCACTCCAATACAGTACCCGGCCTGGCTAATTACCTTACGGGAAAAAATGAATTACAGAACTTTGACGATACCGATTACGATAACCTCTTAATTGTAACGGTAATTGAAAAGGGCAAGACAGCAAAATTGGTATGGCTCACATATTAATGAGCAAAGCTTTGGTTAAACAAACCTCATAAATTCTTCTTATACTTTAACAAAGTAGCCTTTATCATCTGGCCTTTGGTGTATTTGGATTTAGATCCGAATAGACCCAGAAACCCACGCTTTTTTCCAACACCGGCTACAGCACCACCCGTTGTACTGCCCGTGTTGGTAAGCGAAATCTCATCAAACAGAATTGCATCGGCACCCTTTTCTTTCATGCGGTCAACAATCTTATCCTGCACTTTATCCGAATTGCGTTTGGCCGTTATCTCATAGGTTACTTTACCCATTATTTCGTTGGGTTCAGTTATGTCGCTTTCGCGGAAAAAAATATCCATACTGCCAGTAGGCGAATACGTGCGGCCGTAATAAATAACTTTGTTAGAACAGGAGGCTGCCGTAATCAGAACAAGGATAAACAGGGAGGATTTCATGACTGAAAATTGAAAACCCGAAGGTAAAGGCTTTCTTTTTTCTATTCATCAGGTTAAATTTAATTTATGAAAGCCCGTTGGTTGCTTTTTGGTTTTTATTTGTGTTTTTGCCTGCAGCTTGGTGCACAGCAAACCGAAGAACTACGTAAAAGCATTTACTTTAATGGGGGTAGCTACGAAATAGATGAAGAACAGGCAGCTATGTTATCGCATTGGCTTGATTCTATTCCCAACCTGTTAGACAAATATCAGATTCAACTTATTAGTCATACCGATCCTATTGGAGGAAAAGAATTTAACCAATGGCTTTCGCACATGCGTAGTCAGGCTGTATTTCAACTCCTTACTGAACATAGTATTCCGGAAAAATTAATCTCTATAAAGGATTGGGGACTTGAAAACCCCGTATACACCAATAAAACCTACCGCGGTATGCGCCTTAATCGCAGAGTGGACGTTATTCTGTACCCATTGGTTTATTAAGAAGAGCCTCATAGTAGCTTTCCGAATTGAAGTTTAAACCGATAAGTAAATTGGCCGCTTTCGGACACCTTTTTTCAGTTACGGACGTGATTTTATGCAACTAATCGCGTATTTGTGCGTCTAACTCAGTATTAAGGTCTTGGCATGTTATTGGCCAATAGGGGTCAGGCTGGCAAGGCTTGGAATAAACAAAAGCCAAATTCATGATTGTTTTAAAGAACATCGACAAGTACATCGATTCCCGTTTTCAACGCACATTTATTCTTAAAGGCATAGACCTGGAAGTAAAGCAAGGCGAATTTGTTACCATTATGGGGCCCAGTGGATCGGGCAAATCCACCTTAATGAATATCATCGGTATGCTGGACGAGCCCTCGGCTGGTGAGTATTATTTTTTTGACGAACCCGTGCACAAGATGCGCGAGAAGCAAAAGAGCGATATGCACAAGAACTACATCGGGTTCATTTTTCAGGCCTACCATCTTATTGATGAACTTACGGTGTATGAAAACATAGAAACACCCTTGTTATATAAAGGAGTTGGAGGCAGTCAGCGCAAAAGTATGGTAGCCGAAATGCTCGATCGGTTTAATATGGTGGCCAAAAAAGATTTGTTTCCGGAACAACTCTCGGGCGGGCAACAACAATTAGTGGGAATTGCCAGAGCTATTGTAGGCCAACCCAAATTATTATTGGCAGACGAACCAACCGGAAACCTGCACTCTGAACAGGGCAAACAGATAATGGATATTTTTCAAAAACTGAATGCAGAAGGGATTACAATTATTCAGGTAACACACTCCGAAGAAAATGCCAGGCGTGGCAAACGCATAGTAAAAATAGCAGATGGCGCAGTTGAATCAGATGAAAAAGTTAGTTAAGAAAAATATGAAACGGGTTTTTATTCTCTTGGTGTTGATTACAGGCGCTGGTTCAGTCAGTGCCCAGCAAACCCTTACGTTCAGGAACGCGGTTACCCTGGGTTTAGAAAATAACCTGTTGCTGAATCAACAAAAAAACTTGTTGATATCTACCGGTGTAAACCGTACCTCAGCATTATTGCAAATGTCGCCAAGTGTATCGGTTGGTGGTAGTGCCGGCCGGTTTGACGGAAACTCATTTAACCAGCAACGTGGTGAGGTGGTGAATGGCCAGGTCGATTTTGTGAATGGGGGCTTATCTGCAAACCTTCCGATATTTAATGGCTTTAATCAGGTTAATGCCTACAAACAAGCGGCAAGTCAAAACGAAGCTCAGTTGAATTTTGTAGTGCGCACCACTCAGGATGTTATTAGAAATGTATCCTTTCAATACCTTACTTGTTTACTCGATCAGCAACTCTTAAAAATTGACCAGCAAAATCTGGAAACCCAAAAGACGCAACTGGACCAAATCAAACAACAGGTAGAATTAGGTAGCCGGGCCGAAGCCGATTTATATAATCAGGAGTTTCAGGTGCGTACAGCCGAATTGCAGGCCGTTAGATCGGGTAATCGATTGAAAAATGATAAGGCGTTACTTGCCCAAACGCTAATGATAGATCCCATTATTTCCTTCGATCTTGAAGAGGTGAATTGGGGAACCGAAAGTTATCTGGTTGATGCAGTTGTTTTGGAAAACCTTAATACGCAAGCATTAGAGAACAGAGCTGATCTAAAGCAGGCATCGAATACAGAACGCGCGGCACAGTTAGGATTCTTATCCAGAAGAGGCCGGTACTACCCAAGCCTGTCTGCCTTTGCCGAAATGAATTCACGCTATAACTACATTCATGGCGCACCCGACAACCGTACATTCGACCAGCAATTCCGGTCCGACAACAGGCAGTTCAACTATGGCTTGTCTCTACAAATCCCCATCTTTAACGGATTAGCAAATCGGGCGCTTGTTGTTCAACAACGTGTTTTGTTCGAGAATGCGCAACTCACTACAAAAAATACAGAAGTACGTGTAAAATCAGATGTGCTGATTGCTTACCAGAATTATCAGGATGCCCGGGTTAGTTTTTCGGCTGCCGAGTCGCAATTAAAATCAGGAGAACTTTCGTACAAAATGGAAAAGGAACGCTTCGATCTGGGTATTTCCAACATAGTTCAATTAACCACCGCACAACAATCATATGTAAAGGCCCAGTCGGATTTTGCCAGCGCACAGTTTACATTAATGTTCCAGAAGTTGCTGATTGGTTATGCAACAGGTACACTGCGCACAGAAGACATACCCTAATCCAGGGCTTAAGGTCCGTAAATGGCCTCATTTCAAATTATTTACTACATTTGCCACCCCATTCGGGTGAATGGGCCTTTTTGTATAAAAAAGGAGATTTATTAACCAATGTGTTGCAAAATGTCCGGTTGCAGCATGTAAACAGGGCAGATTTATGGCGAAAGTCCAGAAAGAAAAGAACGAAGAATCTAAATCAAAATCAGCGAAACCCGTTATTGACGATGCGCCTGTAAAAAAGGCTGTTAAAGGTGCTGCTGCCGAAGAACTCTTCGAAAAAGACGAGCTTACCGAGTTTAAAAAGGCTAAAAAAGCCGAAGAAGAGGAAGGTATAAGCCGGATGATTAAAGACGTAACAGCACGCAAGGCTGCTACAGAATCAAGCATTTCAACAGAAAATTTTGATTGGGATGCGTACGATCGTAAAGGTTTTGGCGAAGGATACTCTACCAAAGACCGCGAAACATTACTGAAGAAATACGAAGGAACCGTTACTACCATTAACGAAAGCGAATTGGTGGTGGGTACTGTGGTAGGAATTAACGACCGCGATGTAATCCTGAACATCGGTTTCAAATCAGATGGCCTGGTACCATTGGCCGAATTCAAAGACATGCCAAACCTGAAGATTGGCGATGTGGTTGACCTCTTTATTGAAGAACGCGAAAACGTAATGGGCCAGTTAATTCTGAGCCGCAGAAAAGCCAAGTTGTTGAAAGGCTGGGAAAATGTGCAGAAAGCATTAGACAACGATACGGTAATAGAAGGTTTTGTAAAGCGCAGAACAAAAGGTGGTTTGATTGTAGATGTATTTGGTATCGAAGCATTCTTACCAGGTTCGCAAATCGATGTGAAACCTATCCGCGATTTCGATATCTATGTGAATAAGAACATCGAAGTGAAAGTGGTGAAAATCAACTACACGAACGATAACGTGGTGGTATCGCACAAAGTGCTGATCGAGAAAGATCTGGAACAGCAGAAGGCCGTAATTCTAACCAACCTGGAAAAAGGACAGGTATTGGAAGGCGTAATCAAAAACATGACCAACTTCGGTGTATTCATCGACCTGGGTGGTGTAGATGGATTACTTCACATCACAGATATTTCATGGGGACGTATCAGCCATCCGGAAGAGTTGTTGAAACTTGATCAGGTGGTGAAAGTAGTTGTGCTTGATTTCGATGAAGATAAGAAACGCATCTCGCTGGGAATGAAACAACTTACTCCTCATCCTTGGGAATCGCTTGCCGCGGATGTGGCTGTTGGTTCTAAAGTGAAAGGTAAGATTGTAAACGTAGCCGATTATGGTGCATTCCTTGAATTGCAACCCGGTGTGGAAGGCTTGATTCACGTAAGTGAAATGAGCTGGAGCCAGCACCTGCGCAATCCTCAGGATTTCATCAAAGTAGGTGATGAGTTAGATGCAGTAGTGTTAACCATCGATCGCGAAGAACGTAAGATGTCGTTGGGCATTAAACAACTTACAGAAGATCCATGGACTCGCCAGGATGTATTAGCCAAATATGCAGTAGGTACCCGTCATAAAGGTGTTGTTCGCAACCTCACTAACTTTGGCTTGTTCATAGAACTGGAAGAAGGCATTGATGGCTTGGTACACGTATCAGACTTAAGCTGGACTAAAAAGATCAAGCACCCTTCTGAGTTTATTAAAGTAGGAGAGTCGTTAGAAGTACAGGTACTGGAGTTGGATGCAACCAACCGCAGATTGGCACTTAGCCATAAGCATTTGGAAGAAAATCCTTGGGATACTTTCGAAACCATCTTTACTGTGGGTTCTACACATAAGTGTACCATCATCAGCAAAAATGATAAGGGTGCCGTGTTGGAATTGCCTTACGGTATTGAAGGGTTCTGCTCTGCTAAAAATCTGGTGAAGCAAGACGAAAGCAAGGCTGAAGTGGGCGAGGCTTATGACTTTAAGGTGTTGGAGTTCTCTAAGGAAGAGCGCAGAATTGTGCTTAGCCTTAAGGCAACATGGTCAACCGAAGTTGAAAAGACAGAGCAACCAGCGGCCAAGAAGAAAGCTGCCCCTAAAGGCAAGGGCATCGATAAAATTAACCAGGAAGCAGAGAAATCTACACTGGGCGATATCGAAGCATTGAGTGCACTGAAAGAAAAAATGAGTGCATCTAAGAAGCCAAACGAATAGCCTTAACAGGTTATAGATGATACAAGAAGGTGGCTTTAAAAAAGCCACCTTCTTTTTTTAAGTGCGTTGTAAACCGGGGTGTTTTTTTTAGTTTTGTGTTTAATCTGGTTCCGTGGCCGAGTGGCTAGGCTGAGCTCTGCAAAAGCTCCTACAGCGGTTCGAATCCGCTCGGAACCTCGAAAGAGAATTCAGTAATGGATTCTCTTTTTTTATTTACGATTATTAGTAATAGCCGGGTGCACAGGCACAGCCTTCTCGCAAGCACCAAATAATGTCGAGGCTGTCTCAAAAGTCAAATTAAGATTGGAATGTCATTCCGGCCTTGTGCCGGAATCTCGTTTAGTACCACGAAATCGAGATCGCGGAACAAATCCGCGATGACAGAATGACTTTTGAGACAGCCTCTTTGGATATGTTTTATCTATTTGTTTCTATAATAATTTCACCACTTCGTGGTTGGTTTAAGTCCGAAGGACTGAAATGATTATAGAAAAATATCAAAGCCCAGTTAATGTTGGTCAAAATTAGTTGTTGCAGGTCGCTTGACCAGCAACGTGTGAAGTGCCTTGTTGGTTAGTGACCAACAAAGAACATTGGTGCACAGACACAGCCTTCTCGCAAGCACCAAATAATGTCACCCTTTCAGGGTTTTGGACCTGTTTTATCTACTTGTTTATATAATAATTTCACCACTTCGTGGTTGGTTTAAGTCCGAAGGACTGGAATAATTATAGAAAAATATCAAAGCCCCCAATTTAACCGCGAAGCGGTGGCATTAACCTATTATTCCTTAATTGCTTGTTGGTCTGTACCTGAAGAAGTTTGGGAAACATCAAACTTTAATGTTTTTACCTATCTTTCATCAATGAAGAAAAAATTAATAGGCATGGGCGTACTTCTGGCAATTAGCTGCGCTGCCCCCAAAAAGCAAGATGATATGCAGAACGTTTCTCAACCCTCGCTCAACGAACAAACTGTTACGCTCAACAACACCAACGGCCTAAAGGCAACTATTACTCCTTACGGAGGAAAAGTAATTAGTCTTTGGGTACCTGATCGTAATGGTAAACTGAGCGATATTGTGTTAGGATATGATTCAGCTACTCAATACCCCACAGGCAATCCTTACTTTGGTGCGCTCATTGGCCGATATGGAAACCGCATCGGTAAAGGTCAGTTTTCTATTGAAGGGACTGCTTACCAACTGGCAACCAACAATGGTACAAATGCATTACATGGCGGCCCCGGTGGCTTTCATAATGTAATGTGGAACGTAGTAGATAGTACACCGAATAGTATAACGTTAACCTATTCCAGTGTGGATGGCGAAGAGGGTTATCCCGGCACCCTGCAGGTTAAAGTAACCTACACCTTAACGGATGCCAACGAGCTTACTATAGATTACGAAGCCACTACAGACAAAACTACTGTTGTAAACCTAACTCATCATTCGTTCTTTAACCTGAATGGGGAAGGAGTAGGCGATATTCTGAATCATGAATTGCAAATTGTAGCCGATGCGTTTACGCCTGTGGATGAAGGATTGATCCCTACTGGTGAGTTGAAACCAGTTGCAGGAACCCCGTTTGATTTTAACAAACCAACAACAATAGGGGCACGTATAAATGCAGAAGATATTCAGTTAAAGTTCGGTAAAGGGTACGATCATAACTGGGTGTTGAAACGTGAAGGAGATGGATTAAGTCTTGCTGCTGTTGTTAACGAACCAACCTCAGGCCGGGTAATGGAGGTTTGGACAACCGAACCGGGTCTTCAGTTTTACTCCGGTAATTTTCTGGATGGTAGTGATGCCGGAAAAGACGGGAAGAAGTATCAGTTTAGAACTGCATTTTGTTTAGAGGCACAACACTTCCCCGATTCGCCCAACAAACCACACTTTCCAACAACACTTGTAAAACCGGGTAGTGTGTATAAACAACAAACGGTTTATAAGTTTTTAGTAAAATAGGGCATTATGTTTACCAGATAAGCCTTTTCTTATGAAAGCCTAAGCAAGGAGTTTCTATTTGCTTTATTCAGAGAAATGAGGCTTTGCACGTTTTTGCTTGTTTATGATTGGAATCATAAGCAAATTGTACGGTGCTCCTAATATTTGATGGTTAATTGCCATGAAAAGAAGTAGCGTACCATCTTGCCTAACCGAGTTTAACTCCATCTGGAACCCTGTTTTAGAGGCTTTCCTAAAACAAGTCATATCTGACAATGACAAAAGTCATTTTTTACTGGTGGCCTCACGGGTAGGTTTGAATCATCAAATCAAGCCACCCATGATAGACCTTCTGATACTTAAAAATTACGGTGCACGGGAAGTAAGTCTGCAAAAAGATGAGGTACTTTTTAGTGAGGGAGAAGAGGCATTAAATTACTTTCAGGTAAAGAGTGGGGCAATTAAAATGATTACCAACAGCCCCGATGGTCAGGAGTTTATTCAGGGAGTATTTAAGAGTAGTGATAGCTTTGGTGAGCCACCCTTACTCTGTTCGTTTCCGTATCCCAGCCATGCTATTGCCTTAGAGGCAACTGTAGTAATTAAACTGTCAAAAGAAAATTTTCTTACCCTGTTGCGCGAGAACTTCGAAGTCCATCTTCAATTGGATAAAGTGTTATGTCAGCGCCTTCGCTATAAGTCAATGGTGTTGTCCGAAATTTCTTCTCATGATCCGGAACATCGGGTTATGAGTTTGTTGCGCTACTTAAAGGAAGAGGCTCAGCAGAATAAAGGTCAGGGAATGATTCGGAGAGGGCATGTGTACGAGGTACCTTTTACACGCCAGCAGTTGGCCGATATGAGTGGCTTACGGGTTGAAACGGTAATCCGAACAGTAAAGAAGATGGAAGAAGAAGGAAAAGTAAAATTGATTGGAAGAAAAATCACTCTCTAACTAAATTATATAAACCCGAAACTATGAAAACAATGAAGTACCTGATTGGAGCAAGCCTGGCAGCAGCCTTGTTTGCTTGCGCGCCCGACAAACCTGTAAATACAGAAGAAAAAGATCTTAATAAAAGCGCGGTAGAGGCCATCACCGACCCAACTAAGGGGATTGGGGCTGTAAAGAATGTTACACTCAATACCCCACTGGAGCAGGATCGCATAAAACGCGGCCTTTCAATTTATGAAATGAAATGTCTGGCGTGCCACAAGCTGGATGGAACCCGGATTGTTGGTCCAGGCTGGAAGGACATTACAAAAAACCGTAAGCCTGAGTGGATTATGAATATGATTACCAATGTGGATGTAATGTTAGATCAGGACCCGGAAGCACAGAAATTGTTGGAGTTGTGTCTGATGCGCATGCCCAATCAAAACATGTCGATTGGAGATGCGCGCGATGTGCTGGAGTTTATGCGCCAAAATGATGGTGAAAAATAAATACGCTTAAACTTTATAATTATGAAAAAGTACATATTAATTCTAGCCGTGTTTGCCATGGCCTGTGGCCAGCAAACAGCCACCACCGAAACAGCAGCTGTTACCGAAGTTCCGGCTGGTGGGCAATCCAATGTAAAAGATGATGACTCTCAACAAGATGTAGTGAAAATTGCAGTAAACTCACCCGATCACACCACATTAGTTGCCGCACTAAAGGCCGCTGAGTATGTAGATGCTTTATCTAATGCTGGTCCGTTTACGGTTTTCGCGCCTACCAATGCAGCGTTCGATAAACTTCCTGCCGGAACATTAGAAACACTTACCAAGCCGGAGAACAAAGAACAATTGCGTACAATTCTGGAATACCATGTATATGTGGGTGTACTTACCGAAACTATGATTCAGGATGGCATGAAACTTAACCAGGTAAGTCTGGATAACGTAACCTTGGGTAAAAAAGATGGAAAGATTACTGTTAACGGAGCCAATGTATTGGGTTCAGCCCGAGGCTCAAATGGTATCGTGTACATCATTGATACGGTTTTGTTACCTCCCGATAATAAATGATCAAACTTCACTAAATAATAAACACAATGAAAAATAAAATAATATCCCGCGTACTCACGGCACTGGTTGTAATTGCCAGCGCAATAGTATGGCAAAGTTGTAAACCGAAGGCCCCGGCTACTGTTTCCATGGGCGATGCCGCATCAAAGGCATTTGTACCTCCTGGAAAATATGATGAATTCTATAATGTAGTATCAGGCGGGTTCAATGGCCAAATGAGCATCTATGGACTTCCATCCGGAAGATTGTTCCGTATCATTCCCGTTTTTTCCCAGTTCCCCGAAAATGGGTATGGCTATAGCGAGGAAACGATCCCCATGCTTAATACTTCGCACGGATTTGTTCCCTGGGATGACTTGCACCATATCGCATTATCCACTACCAGTGGCCAGCATGATGGCCGTTGGGCGTTTGCCAACGCTAACAATACACCGCGAGTGGCTCGGGTAGATATGAAAACCTTTAAAACAGTTGAGATTTTGGAGTTGCCTCATAGCGGGGGTAATCACTCATCACCCTTTATTACCGAAAACACCGAGTATGTAGTAGCGGGCACTCGCTTTAGTGTACCGGTAGGAGATAAGACCGATGTTCCAATCAGCTCATTCAAAGAAAACTTTAAAGGATACATCAGTTTCATTTCGGTTGATCCGGCTGATGGCAAAATGAAAATTGCATTTCAATTAAAAACTCCTGGTGTAAGCTTTGACCTGGCCCGTGCAGGTAAAGGAAAATCGCACGGCTGGTTCTTCTTCTCAACTTATAATACCGAACAGGCCTATACGCTTTTGGAAGTAAACGCTTCGCAAAAAGATAAGGACTTTATCATGGCTGTAAACTGGAAAAAAGCTGAAGAATATATCAAAGCCGGTAAAGGACAAACCGTTAAAGCTAAATATGCTCATAACGAGTGGGACGAAAGCACGCACACCGGTGTTTCTAATATTATGGACGAAGTACTTCAGTTAGATCCTGCTGAGTTGAAAGATATTATTTACTTCATTCCATGCCCTAAATCACCACATGGTTGCGATACTGATCCCACCGGTGAATACATTGTAGGTAGTGGAAAACTCGCAGCTTTGATTCCTGTTTTCTCCTTCACAAAAATACAGCAGGCTATTGCCAACAAAGATTTTGAAGGAGAGTTTGCCGGTATTCCGGTTATCAAATACGAAGCAGCGTTACATGGTGAGGTAAAAAAACCAGGCCTGGGCCCATTGCACACCGAGTTTGACGAAAAAGGTAATGCCTATACTTCTTTCTTTGTATCATCAGAAATTGTGAAGTGGAATGTACAATCGTTAGAAGTGTTAGATCGTGTACCAACCTACTACTCTATTGGTCACTTGTCGGTACCCGGTGGTCCTACTGCTAAACCTCATGGTAAGTATGTAGTAGCGTATAATAAGATTACAAAAGATCGTTATTTGCCTACCGGCCCTGAACTTACCCAGTCGGCACAGCTTTACGACATTAGCGGAGATAAGATGCAGTTGGTTCTTGATTTCCCAACTACAGGCGAACCTCACTATGCAGAATCTATTCCGGCAGAAATGGTTATGCCAAATTCTCAGAAAATTTATAAGCTGGAAGAAAACAAACACCCATATGCTGCGTTGGGCGAAGGTCAGGCAAAGGTTGAGCGTAAAGGAAAAGAAGTTCATGTGTATATGACGGCCATCCGCTCGCACTTAACCCCTGATAATATTGAAGGCGTAAAACTAGGTGATGACGTGTACTTCCACGTAACCAATCTTGAGCAGGATTGGGATGTGCCACACGGTTTTGCTATAAAAGGAGCTAACAATGCCGAACTTTTGGTAATGCCTGGAGAAACAGCTACCTTAAAATGGAAACCTCTTACTACGGGAATATTCCCTTTCTATTGTACAGACTTCTGTTCTGCACTGCATCAGGAAATGCAGGGTTATATCCGGGTTTCTCCTGCAGGCAGCAATGTACCATTGAAATTTTCAACTGGAAAAATCGAAGATCAAAGCAGCGGAGCTGGTCAGTAGATCTCGGTTTGGTCAGAGTTAAGAATTCATAGTTTCCAGGTTGGAAAGCCCCGCTCCGCGCAAGCGGATGCGGGGTTCACTTAAACAAACTAAAATGAAATCGCTAAAACCTGTATCCCGCCTGATAATAGCCCTTGCTTCTCTGTTAATGATAAGCGCCTACTTTGTGCCTCTTTGGCAAATCTTAATGTGGGCACCCCAATATCCGGAAGGATTGGAAATGGATATCTGGATTAATAACATTACCGGAGATGTGAAAGTAATAAGTGCGCTTAATCATTACATTGGCATGAAGCACATTGAAGTAGAAATGTTTCCTGAATTTGGTTACATGATTTACATTGTTGGCTTTTTGATTGGATTTGGGTTATTAACAGCACTACTCAACCGAAGATTAATGTTATGGCTATTTAGTATCCTGTTGGTGGCAACTGCGGTCGCTGCTCTTGTGGATTTCTGGTTGTGGGGCTACGATTACGGTCATAACCTTGACCCCACCGCGGCCATTAATATTCCCGGAATGTCCTATCAGCCTCCGTTAATCGGAACTAAGCAGTTGCTAAACTTCACTGCCTTTTCGGGCCCTGATATTGGAGGGTGGTTATTTATGGCTTCGGGCGTTGCTATAATAGGAACGTTGGCCTACGAGATATATACGTCAAAGAAAAAGGCATGAGGTTATTTTTGTTTAGTGCGCTGTGTTGGATAGTAATAAGTTGTGCGGTAAAACCAGAACCCTTGTTGTATGGCCGGGATGCCTGCCATACCTGCAAAATGACTTTGGTAGACAGGAAGTTTGGCGCAGAACTGGTTACCGAAAAAGGGAAAGTATATAAATTCGATGATCTTAACTGCATGCTCACTTTCTATCACTCCGGATATGAAGAAGCATCAGCTTTTAAGTTTATTCAAGTAGTTGATTTTACTAATCCCGAAAAACTGATTGATGCCCAAAATGCCTGGTATCTTAAATCAGAAGACTTACGCACGCCTATGGCAAGCGAGGTTGCTGCATTTGAATCAGAAGAATCAACCCAGGTTTTTAAGAAAGAATGGAAAGCAGTGTTGCTAAGCTGGGGAGAAATTCAAACTCAGTTTAAGTAGAAAGATGGGGTAATGATAAGAATAGCTTTGATTATTGGAATGGTAGCCAGTTGCACATTAGGGCACGCAACCACAATTGTAATTGGAGCAAAGGAATCGGTTACCCGTATAAAAGATGCCATAGCCCTGGCTCAGCCCGGTGATACATTACTAATTAAGCCAGGTATTTATCGCGAGGGCAATATTATTTTGCAGAAACCCCTTACGATTAAGGGTGAAGGATATCCGGTACTGGATGGAGAAAATCAATACGAAATTTTTACAATTCACACCAACCATGCTGTAATACAGGGGTTGAAGTTTATTAATACGGGTATCTCCAGCATCAATGATCTGGCGGCCATTAAACTATTGGAGTCGCAGCAGATAAAAATTCTGCAAAACAAGTTTGAAAATACTTTCTTTGGAATTTACCTGGCCAACTCATCGCATGTATGGATTGAAGAAAATGAGTTACAGGCGCAGGCCGAATTTGAACACCAGATTGGCAACGGTATTCACCTGTGGAAGTGTAACAACATTACCATAGATAAAAACAAGGTAGTGGGTCATCGCGATGGAATTTATTTTGAGTTTGTAACCAATTCGTTAATTACAAATAATCATAGCGAAGGGAACATGCGTTATGGCCTGCACTTTATGTTTTCGAATAACGATGAATATCGCAACAATACATTTATGAACAACGGAGCCGGTGTAGCTGTTATGTACACAAAAGAGGTAACCATGGTTAACAATTCCTTTATTCATAATTGGGGTTCATCGGCCTATGGGCTATTACTTAAAGATATTCGCGATAGTAAGATTACGGGTAATTCGTTTTTAGAAAACTCGGTGGGCATATTTATGGAGGGTAGTAGCCGTAACCATATTCAGCAAAATAAGTTCTATCAGAATGGTTATGCATTAAAACTGCAAGCCAGTTGCGATGATAATATAATTTCGAAAAATAATTTTCAGCAAAACACCTTCGATCTGGTAACCAATGGCAGCCTGGTATTAAATAAAATTGAGGCTAACTACTGGGATCGGTACGAAGGTTATGATTTAAACAAAGATAAAACCGGAGATATACCATACCGACCCATTAGTATGTATGGTACAATTGTAGAACGAATGCCACAAGCCATTTTACTTTGGCGAAGCTTTCTGGTGTTGTTGTTAGATAAGGCTGAAAAGGCCATGCCTATCCTTACGCCCGAAAATTTAATGGATGTTTCACCCGCTATGCTGCCGTATGATTTTAATTGATTCGATATCTAAAAAATTTGGGTCGTTAATGGCCCTTGATCAGGTAAACCTCGAACTAAAAGGAGGAAAGAGCTACGCGCTCATTGGCCCTAACGGATCGGGAAAAACCACATTAATCAAAAGTATTTTAGGACTTGTAGTACCTACCTCGGGTAATATTCAATTTACTGGAAAGAGTATCCTTAACGACTGGAAATACAGAGAAAAGATTGGATACATGCCGCAAATAGGGCGCTACCCCGAAAACATGCGGGTAGGGCAATTATTTGAAATGATGAAGCATATCCGTAAGGATAAACCAAAAGTAGATGAAGAATTGCTGGATGCATTTAAGCTGTATAAGATATACGATAAACGAATGCATGCACTTTCGGGTGGTATGCGGCAAAAAGTAAGTGCATCGCTGGCTTTTCTTTTTCATGCTCCGGTTTTAATTTTAGATGAACCCACCGCAGGGCTCGATCCTGTATCGGTAGAGATTCTGAAAGAAAAGATCATCCGCGAAAAGCGAATGGGTAAATTGTTAATCATTACGTCTCATATTTTAAGCGACCTGGATGAGATTGCCACCGAAATGGTGTATATGTTTGAAGGGCGGATTCAATACAGCAATTCCATCGAGAACCTCAAAGCAGAAACAAACGAATCAAAATTAAATAAGGCAATTGCCACCCTTATTCGTCAGCGCGAATTATTGGAATCGGTAACCGAATAGATAATGACACGAATTATTAAATATATATTCTACGATATACTGCGCACGCGGTTTATTATTTTCTATACTGCATTTTTACTGGTTTGCACCTTTGCTTTTTTTCAGATTGATGGTGATTTTGGTAAAGTGGTATTAAGCCTTATGAATATTGTGCTTATGGCTGTACCGCTGGTAAGTGTGGTGTTTACAACAATTCATTTTTTTAACTCATACGAGTTTATTGAATTAATGTTAGCGCAACCGGTAAACCGAAGGTCGGTATTCTTAAGCGAGTACATTGCAGTTGCAACTTCCCTTTGCCTGGCCTTTGTAATAGGAGTAGGTTTTCCGTTTGCATTGTATGGTGCATGGCAATCTATTTCAACCTTATTAGTAACCGGTATTTTTTTAACACTGGTTTTTGTGTCGCTTGCATTCTTTTCATCGGTACTAACCCGCGATAAAGCCAAAGCAATAGGGGTTGCCTTGTTATTTTGGTTTTACTTCTCTCTTATTTATGATGGTTTGTTATTGTGGGTAATCTATACGTTTAGCGATTACCCGTTAGAGAAACTTACGCTTACGCTGATTGCCTTTAACCCGATAGATCTGGCCCGGATTATTATGCTACTTCAATTAGATATTTCTGCCCTTATGGGATATACCGGAGCGTTCTACAAAAACTTTTTTGGAAGTAACATGGGTATATTCTTTTCAGCCTCGCTACTTATGCTTTGGGTCTTTTGGCCAATCTTGGTTTCTATGCGCATTTTTAGCAAAAAGGATTTATGAAGTGGTTAATTTTGATGCATGTGCTGGGTGCATCAGTATGGGTTGGCGGCCATTTGGTACTATCGATTGGTTTTTTACCGCGCGCATTAAGAACAAAAGATGTAAGCATTATTACAGGATTTGAGAGAGGGTTTGAGCCAATTGGAATTCCGGCTTTACTAACTCAGATCATAACCGGATTGTGGATGGCAAGTATCTATATTCCACCCACACATTGGTTTAGCCTAGTTACTACCCACCATCAATACTTATGGATAAAGATTGGTCTGGTTTTAGGAACGTTGGGTTTGGCCGTACACGCCCGGTTTTTTATCATACCCAAACTAACCAATCAAAACCTCCCGTCTATGGCATTTCATATTGTGATGGTTACTGTTCTGGCCGTAGCGTTGTTGCTTACCGGGTTAAGTTTCAGGTACACTTACTTATGATGCTATGAATATTCTGGATAAACTTGAGTTTAACCCGGCTAAACCCACCGTATTGATTATAAAAAAGAACGAAACTATTAAAATGTTTTGTGTGGCACTTTGTAAAGAACAGGTCTTACAAAAACATCAGGCCAAAGTTCCAAGCCTGCTAATTGTTTTAAAAGGGTATATCCAATTTCGGATAGGTGATGAGGCAATAACCTTGCGGGAGTTTGACACCTATCAAATTCCTGTACAAACCGACCACGAAGTAGTAGGACTTGGAGATGAAAATGTATTTTTAATAACACAGGAACTTAAGTGATAGGTATGCAGACATTAGAAACAAGAAAAGAAATCGAACTACTGGTTAACCGCTTTTACGATAAAGTGAAACGAGACGATTTGTTAGAGCCTATCTTTGCCCATGTAGATTGGCCCAAGCATCTTCCCATTATGTACAACTTCTGGGCGTCTATGTTACTGGGCGATAGAAGCTATTCGGGGAACCCTTTTCAAAAACACGCACCGTTAAATTTACAGACCAATCATTTCGACAGATGGTTGGTATTGTTTATCGAAACCGTGGACGAGAACTTTATTGGAGAGAAAGCCGAAGAGGTAAAATCCCGGGCTCAAAATATTGCTTCCGTATTTCAATACCGGTTAAACCTGATTTCGTAAATCACCAATCGGCCCACAGCCAATTTCTGGCAAGGCGCCAGCAACCACCAACAGTAAGTTAAATTTAGTGGTCATAAAATTTCGAAAAATTGGCGTAACCTAACGCCTTCAAAATCGCGACCGGATTGGTCGACTGGGTTTGAAAAACCAATCGGGCTCAGCACAAAAGCCTAACCGCATATAAAATAGTGAAAAGAAATGCAGGAAGTTTTCACTCAACAACTTACTGTCTTTCAATGAGGACTCACCACTCCTGAATGTGCAGAATGAAAACAAAAACCATCCATTAGCAATGTGATTGTGGCGCTTTGGGTTCTCCAATTTTTGAATTACATCTGCAGTTCCAGTTTCAATTTGGGTTATCCATAATCATAAAATGATGGAAATGAGAAGACTAACATATTCGATTGGCGTCATTTTTTTGCCTCACCCTGTTTATACTAATTCTAAATAGAATAATTCGATAGCGGTAAGGTATGGGTAAGATTAAGGTGGTGATTTTCTATTTACGTTGTAGAACAAAAAATTCATGTATTGATGGTGGGTTGGGTTATCTAAAATTATTTGATCACTCAATAAAATTAATTTGAAATAAGGCAATTGGCACTTAGATTTGTGCGATTCCGTAAAAAGCGGAAACTCCTAAACGCGTCATGATGAAGAAAAGATTATCTCGTCCTGTTACGATCCTGACATTTGCACTCGTCTTATTATTCAATCTATCATCTTTTGCTCAAGCCATTCCAACCGAGGCTGAAGCCATCAGCGCAGGTGAAGCATTGTTTAATGGTAATTGTAAATCCTGCCATCGGGTAAAGCAAAAGTTGGTAGGCCCTGCTCTTGCCGGAGTGGAAGACCGTGCACCATCGGTAGGCTGGATCATAGACTGGGTTAGAAACCCGGCCAAAGTAATTGCCAGCGGAGATGCCTATGGCGTTAAGATATACGAAGAATACAACAAAAGCCAGATGACGGCTTTTACCAGTTATACCGATGAGCAAATCCTGAATATTTTAGCTTATGTAAAAGCGGAAGCTTCAAAAGTAGATGCCCCTGCTCCGGGCACCACAACAGCAGACGCAGCAGGTGGTGGATCGGGTGTACCAGCTGGCTACCTCAATGCTATCCTGATCGGGTTGGTTGTAATTTTGGTTTTACTCCTTATTGTCCTTGGCCTTATTATTAATGCCCTTAAGCGATATCTGGATCAAAAAGATTTAAGTGACGAGGATAAGGAGATCGTTCATTCGAAGTACACCATCAGTACCATGGTTAAAAGCCCGGGTTTTATCTTTCTGGTAATCTTCCTGGTAACAGCGGTAACAGTCAAAAATGTAATAGATGGGCTTTATACCATTGGTATCCAACAGAACTATCAGCCTAAACAGCCTATTGCATTCTCGCATAAAATTCATGCAGGAGAATATGAGATTGAATGTCGTTACTGCCATACAGGGGCATTAAAGGGCAAGCAAGCCAACATTCCTTCGGCTAACATCTGTATGAACTGCCATTCGCAAATTCGCGAAGGCACGAATACCGGAACCACAGAGATTAGTAAGATATATGCTGCTATCGGATATGATGCAGCAACAGGCTCGTACACCGGCAAACAAAAGCCAATAGAATGGGTGCGTATTCACAACCTGCCCGATCTGGCTTACTTCAACCACGCACAACATAATAATGTTGGGGGCATCGAGTGTCAGACCTGCCACGGCCCGATAGAAGAAATGGATGTAGTAAAACAATACTCATTGTTAACAATGGGCTGGTGTATTGATTGCCACCGTAAAACAGATGTAAACACCAAAGGCAACCAGTACTACGACAAACTGCTTGAACTACACAATAGTAAGAAAGCTTTAAAAGTAGAAGACATTGGTGGTTTGGAATGTGCTAAATGTCACTACTAAAATTATAATTCGAACTCGACCGGATTTTTTGAACCTATGACTACAAAAACATACTGGAAAGGATTACCCCAACTAAAAAACGACCCCAAGTTTGTAAAGAATGCAGACAAGGAGTTTGTAGATCTTGCTGTGCAGGAAGATGCGGGGCACTCGCGCAGGGATTTTCTTAAGATGATGGGCTTTAGCGTTGCAGCTGCCTCTTTGGCTGCCTGCGAAGCGCCTATCCGCAAAGCAATTCCTTATGTAGCTAAACCCGTAGATGCAGACCCGGGTATTCCAAACTATTACGCCAGCACATATATTAATGGTGGCGATTATTGCAGTATTGTAGTAAAAGTAAAAGATGGACGGCCGATTAAAATTGACGGTAACAGTCTTTCTAAAGTTACCATGGGCGGAACCAGTGCTCAGGTAGAGGCATCTGTACTTTCGCTCTACGATAACTTTAGATTACGGGGACCAAGGGTTGGAGGAAAGGCTTCAGACTGGGAAACTGTTGATAAGGAGATTTTAGCCAAGCTTACTGATATTGCCGCTAAAGGTGGCCAGATCAGGATTGTAAGCAATACACTCCTTAGCCCCAGCACAAAAGCAGCTCTTGATAAATTCAAAACCAAGTACCCCACAACCAAAGTAGTGCAGTACGATCCGGTTTCGTACTACGGAATTTTAAAGGCTAACCAGGAATCATTAGGTGCCGCCATTATTCCTTCTTACGATTTTAGTAAGGCGAAAGTAATTGTGAGCGTGGGTGCCGATTTTTTAGGAACCTGGTTATCACCAATCGAATTCAGTAAGCAATTTGCTACTAACCGCGAGATAACTGCCGATAAGATGGATATGTCGCGCTTGTATGCGTTTGAATCTAACCTTTCTCTTACAGGGGCCAATGCCGATTATCGTAGTGCAATCAAACCTTCGCAGGAAGGATTAGTAGTGGCACAACTTTATAAGTTGATTTCAGGTAGTGGCTCTACCGGAATTGACGGAATAAAGTATCTTGAAAAGGCAGCAGCCGAACTGAAAGCAAACGCAGGTAGTGCCTTGGTTGTAAGCGGTTCGAATGATAAAAATGTACAGGTAGTTGTTAATGCAATCAATAGCCTGTTGGGTAGCTATGGTACAACCATTACAGGCACCCCGGTTAATTACCGTCAGGGCAATGATGAAGAGATGGCCGCTTTTGTAGCAGAAGCTATCAGTGGTAAAGTAGATGGCGTTATCTTCTATAACTGTAATCCGGTTTACGATCATCCTCAGGGCGCAGAACTTGGAAAGGCTTTAAGTGGTATTGCGCTTACCGTGTCTACCTCCACAACACCCGATGAAACCGCCTCGGCCTCAGCCTACATTGCTGCAGATCATCATTACCTGGAATCATGGAACGATGCAGAACCTAAGTTGAATTCATTCAGCTTATCGCAACCGGCCATTACACCAATATTCAAAACACGTCAGGCACAAGAAAGTTTTCTGGTGTGGGCGGGTGAAGCCAATACCGAGTACTTCTCATTTGTACAGGAGTATTGGAAAAATCGCTTCTTTGCCGCTTCGGGCGGATTAGATTTCCAAAATTTTTGGGATAAGTGCTTATACGATGGTGTGCTTGAAGTAACCAGTACCCCAACCCAATATTCATTTAATGGGAATGCAGAAGCTGCATTATCATCTATTGCGTCTACTTACAATGCAGCAAATACCGGTTTTGAATTAGTGATTTATGAATCTTGCGGCCTTGGAACTGGCTCACAGGCTAACAACCCGCTTTTGCAGGAGTTACCCGATCCGATAACCAAAGCAACCTGGGATCACTATGTTACGCTATCGTTGAAAGACGCAGATGCATTAGGTATTGATAATGATGCAGAAGGCAGAACACAGTTAGTAAATATTACGGCTAATGGTAAAACTATAACGGTAGCTGCTCTGGTTCAACCCGGACAAGCGCAAGGAACATTAGGAGTAGCATTAGGTTACGGCCGTACACAAGTAGGGTTAGTTGGTAAAGAAATAGGAGTTAATGTTTACCCATTGCTTAGTTTAGGCGAATCGCTTGGATACAACATTACCTCTGGTGTTAAAATCGAAAAAACAGATTCATCATTCCAGATTGCACAAACGCAGATCCATCAAACCTATATGGGGCGTGCCAATGTGGTACAGGAATCCATACTTTCAGATTACCTAAGCGATCCAAAAGAGTGGAACAACAAAGCACCCAAAATTACTTCCTGGGATAAAAAAGTTCCGCCAGGAGCGTTGAGTTTGTGGAAAGGCCACGACTATAAAAACCACCATTGGGGAATGGCTATTGACCTGAACACCTGTACCGGTTGTGGCTCTTGCGTGGTGGCTTGTAATGTAGAAAATAATGTGGCGCTTGTAGGTAAACAAGAAGTAATCAACCGCAGAGAAATGCATTGGTTGCGCATCGACCGCTACTATTCAACTGAGGCAGATGTAGAAGATTATCAAGGCTTGGAAATAGCTTCCGAAAACCCTGAAGTAGTATTCCAGCCTATGATGTGCCAGCATTGTAACAACGCACCATGCGAAACGGTGTGTCCGGTTGCGGCTACTACACACAGTACCGAAGGTCTTAACCAAATGACATATAACCGTTGTATCGGAACCCGGTATTGCGCAAACAACTGTCCTTATAAGGTAAGACGATTCAACTGGTTTAAGTACCACGATAACAATCAGTTTTTACAAGCTAACCCTGCCATGAATACCGACCTTGGTCGCATGGTGTTGAACCCGGATGTAACGGTTCGCTCCCGTGGTGTAATGGAGAAATGCTCTTTCTGTGTGCAACGTATTCAGAATGGTAAACTTAACGCCAAGAAGGAGAGAAGAACATTGAAAGATGGAGAGGTAGTAACAGCTTGTCAGGCAGCCTGCTCTACAGGTGCAATCTTATTCGGAGATATGAACGATCCGGAAAGCAAAATAAGTAAGGTGCTGGGTATTGAAACTCAATACAAAGAAGTAGTGATTGAAGGTAAGAAGGAAACTGTAGTGGATTACGGAATAGATAAGAAGGTTACAAACCCCCGTGCGTACAGAGTGCTGGAAGAAATAGGGGTTAAGCCAAACATCTTCTACCTAACCAAGATCCGCAACAAGGATAAAGAAACTAAGAACGCTTAAAAATTTTTTGAATAGGAACTGATACGACCAAAGTATGCAAGCAACTTCATCAGTACGGGAATCACTAATCACTGGCGGCAAAACGGTACGCGATGTATCGGAAGATATAAGCCGGCACGTAGAGAACAAACCTAACCGCTTGTGGTGGATAGCGTTTAGCTTTTCTTTACTCTTACTCGGTTTTGGTTTTTACTGCCTGTCCGCACTCTTATGGGAAGGGATTGGACTTTGGGGATTAAATAAAACAGTAGGTTGGGCGTGGGATATCACCAACTTCGTATGGTGGGTAGGTATTGGTCACGCTGGTACCCTTATCTCAGCAATCTTATTACTATTCCGCCAGAAATGGAGAATGTCGATTAACCGTGCAGCTGAAGCGATGACCATTTTTGCGGTTATCTGTGCTGCTACTTTTCCGCTGGCTCACATGGGGCGTTTATGGATCGGTCCTATCTGGTCACTTCCGCTTCCGAATACGTTTGGTTCTTTGTGGGTAAATTTCAACTCACCCTTGTTATGGGATGTATTTGCGATCTCAACATACTTCACTGTGTCATTAGTATTCTGGTACATTGGGTTGATACCTGACTTTGCCGTAATTCGCGACCGGGCTACGCGCATGGGAAGCAAAACACGGGCAGCTATTTATAATGCACTAAGTTTTGGTTGGGATGGTGCAGCGAAAACATGGATGCGATATGAATCGGTGGCATTAATTCTTGCCGGTTTATCTACACCGCTCGTGCTTTCTGTTCACACTATTGTATCGTTCGACTTTGCAACTTCAGTTGTACCGGGCTGGCACACTACTATTTTTCCGCCATACTTTGTTGCGGGTGCAATTTTCTCTGGCTTTGCCATGGTGCTTACGTTATTGATTGTAACCCGTAAAGTATTTAAGCTCGAAGATTACATTACCATTTACCACATTGAGTTGATGAATATTGTAATCATTATTACCGGTTCAATTGTAGGTATTGCCTATATCACAGAGTTTTTCGTTGCCTGGTACGGAATGGTGCCAGCTGAATTTTACGCATTCTATAATCGCGCTACAGGTCCATACTGGTGGGCATACTGGTCAATGATGACGTGTAACGTAATTTCGCCTCAACTCTTCTGGTTCAAGAAAATTAGAACCAATATAGTAGCCACGTTTGTGTTATCCATTATTGTAAATATTGGTATGTGGTTCGAACGTTTTGTAATTATTGTTACCTCCATACACCGCGATTATTTGCCTTCAAGCTGGTCAATGTTCTATCCAACCCTGTATGATGTGGGCGAATACGTTTTCACGTTCGGGTTGTTCTTTACAGCATTCTTCTTGTTTGCCAAATTCTTCCCGGTAATTAACATGGCCGAGGTAAAAAGTATTATTAAATCATCTTCAGAAAAGAAGCATTAATAACATATGAGCAGCACAGGCGAAAAATTTTTAGTGGGCATTTTTGACGATGAAGACATTCTGCTTCATGGAGTAGAAGGTGTTCGTGATAAAGGTGTTAAAATCCACGAAGTGTATACCCCATTCCCGGTTCATGGCTTGGATGAAGTATTAGGATATAAGCGTTCTCGTTTACCTATTGCCGCTTTCTTATTTGGATTGGCCGGTACAATACTAGCTTTAACCATGCAGATATGGATGCTGGGTTTTGATTGGCCAATGATTATTGGCGGAAAAAACTTTGTATCGTTGCCCCCTTTTATTCCGGTAACTTTTGAATTAACGGTGTTGCTCTCTGCACTGGGTATGGTAGCAACCTTTTTTATAGTAAGCGATATGAAGCCTTACAAGACACCGCGTTCTTATGACCTTCGCAGTACAGACGATAAGCACGTAATGGCAATTGATCTGGCCGCAAACAAACTAAGCAAAGAAGAAATTGGTCAGATATTAAAGGCCAATGGAGCATCGGAAGTAAATGAAAAGAATTTTTAATTATGCTGAATATGCGTATGAAGCAAGGAATATGGGGTATAGCTGCGGTTTTATTGCTGGCAGGCTGTAAAGCTGGTGGCGATTACCAAGGCGTTGAATATGCCCCCAATATGTATCACTCAGTAGCCTATGAGCCACTTACTCAAATTACAGACGAGGGATATGGTGTTTGGGTTAATTCATTAGATAATGGCCGGGGTGAATATTACAATACAAATAAGTTTAATCCATTTGCCATGAATATGCGCCTTCCGGCACCTAATACTGTGCGCAGAAATGCAAATGGATGGCTGCCTTACCGCGGGGCAAACGATACTACGGGATTACGCCTTTCAAACAACCTTGTAAATCCTTTAGCCGACACGCCCTCAATTTTGGATCAGGGCAAATTACTATACGATATAAATTGTAAACATTGCCATGGTGCCAAAGGTGCAGGCGATGGAAAAGTGGCAGATAAATACCCTGGTGTAGCTAACCTTACAGGTGATGCCATCAAAGGCGTGAGTGAAGGCCATATTTTTCATGTGATTACATATGGAAAGGGTTTGATGGGAGCTCATGGTTCGCAGGTAAGCGAAGAAGAACGTTGGAAAATTGCCCGGTACGTAAAACAACTTCAAAAGAATTAATCTCTACTAGATCCAAATATCAATGGCAGCGGACGAACAGTATATTTTTAAACCAGAAGCAAAGAAAAAGATCTCCATCCTTTTTGGAATTGGTATTTTGCTCTTTGTGTTAGGTGTTATAATGGCGATGAATTCCGGGGGGCATCATGAAGGTGGTGATCACGGATCAATTGAGGTTACCAAAAATTTGGTAGCAAGCACCAACCCGGATGCTTCACCGGCTGAAGAGGGTGGCCACCACGGTAGCCCTGTATGGCTAAAGAGAATTTATACCTCGCTTTGGCATAACAACATCTTCTTTATCGGCATTGGCATTATTGGATTGTTCTTTGTTGCCATTCAGTATGCCGCACAGGCGGGGTGGTCAACACCTATTAATCGCATTCCGTTAGCGATGGGCCAATGGATACCCGTTGCCGGAGTGTTAACGCTGGTTATATGGTTTGTAGCCAAAGGAGACCTTTTCCATTGGACACATCACGATTTATACGATCCGCAATCTGCCGATTACGATAAAATTCTGGATCAGAAGAGTGTGTATTTCTTTTGGTTAGGAAGCAAGGGTGGATTCCCTACCTTCTACATTTTGCGTATGGTAGCATTCTTTGGCTTATGGTATTGGTTCTTTATCATGATCAAAAAACAAATGCTGGCTGAAGATATTGAAGGCGGTACACAATACTGGTACTCGGCTCGCAAACTTTCGGCTGTATTTCTGGTAATTTTTGCGGTTAGCTCGTCTGTTGCAGCATGGGACTGGGTGATGAGTATTGACCCTCATTGGTTCAGCACTATGTTTGGCTGGTATGTATTTGCAAGTTGGTGGGTAACTGGGTTAGCGGTTATTACCCTTATTGTTGTTTACCTGAAAGATGCAGGATACCTGAAAATGGTTAATGCAAACCACCTGCACGATCTGGGCAAGTTTATATTCGCATTCAGCATATTCTGGACCTACATCTGGTTTAGTCAGTTTATGTTGATTTACTACGCTAACATTCCGGAAGAAACTGTGTACTTCATCGAACGAATGAAGCATTCGCCATACTCATGGATATTCTATGCAAACCTGGTCTTAAACTTCGTGTTACCATTCCTTTTATTTATGACACGCGATTCCAAACGCCACATGTCTATGCTCAAAGTTGTTTGTCCGATTATAATTGTAGGACACTGGTTTGATTTTTACAACATGGTTACACCGGGTATTATGCAATACAACGGGGGAGTAGGATTATTAGAAATTGGCCTGGCTCTTATCTTCTTTGCATTGTTCTTATGGGTTGCATTGGGTGCCCTTTCAAAAATGCCTTTAGTGGCCAAAAATCACCCCATGATGGAAGAGAGTTTGAATCACCATATTTAATTGAAACGCTGAACAAATAATTTATGCTGACGTTGATAATCGTATTTGGAGTTTTACTGGTGCTGGGAATCCTGTACTTTATTTTCAGGATCGGAAATCTGGTTAGCCTGGTAAAGGGAAAGAATGAAGAAGAATCATCATCCGCCAACGCAGTAAATGCCTATCTTTTTCTGTTGTTTATGATAGTAGGTCTTGTGGCCTTCTTCTGGTATTCATTTGCGCACTTTGATGGGTATAATCTTCCGGTAGCATCAGAACATGGAGAAGTTACGGATTATCTTTTTTGGGTTACGATGGCCGTATCGGTAGTAGCCTTTACGTTGATCTTTATTGTGATGTTTTGGTTTACTTTTAAGTATCGTTACGAGAAAGATAGAAAGGCAGCTTTTTTTGCGGATAATCATAAACTTGAAATTGTATGGACAGTAGTGCCTGCCGTTGTGCTGGCCTTATTGATTTTCAGTGGCCTTCGTGCATGGGACGACATTACCGATGAAGCCTCTAAAGATGCAGTAGTAGTTGAGGTTATTGGCCAGCAGTTTTTATGGACAGCCCGCTACCCGGGTAAAGATAACTTGTTAGGTAAGCATAATTACAAAATGATTGATGCCTCTAATGAGTTTGGGTTAGATCTTTCAGAAGAGAATACCTGGGATGATTTTAAGTCATTAGAACTTCATTTACCGAAAGGAAAAGAGATAAAGTTGGTAATTCGGGCAAAAGATGTTTTGCATAGTGTGTTTTTGCCGCACTTCCGCGTAAAAATGGATGCCGTACCGGGTATGCATACAACGTTTAAATTTATCGTTACCAAGTCAACAGCCGATATGCGTGCTGAAACGGGTAACCCTAACTTTAACTATGAGATGGCATGTGCTGAAATCTGCGGGCGGGGTCACTTCTCTATGCGGTTCCCTGTATTTGTTCACGATAGTGTAGAAGACTATGAAAACTGGTTGAAATCTCAGGAAACCTGGTTGAAGCAAAACCCTGATTATCTGAAACGGATACCAGCAGAAAAGCGCGAAGCGGCAATCGTAAAATCCGGAATTCCGGCAGACAGTAAAGAAGCGATTCAGAATGCCGCGGTAACCGTAACGTTAAATTAAGATATTAAAAGTCATGGCAACAATAGATATACATCCTCAAACATCAACCCATCACCACGATGATCACGCACACGAGCATGAACATCATGGTAATTTTTGGACAAACTATGTGTTCTCAGAAGATCATAAAGTAATTGCGAAGCAGTTCTTGATTACAGGTATGGCCTGGGCATTGATTGGCGGAGTTCTTTCTGTTTTGTTTCGTCTTCAACTCGGTTTTCCGGATGCTGACCTTTCCTGGTTAAAACCTATTTTAGGTGGTTGGCTAACGCCCGAAGGAAAGATTGACCCAGAATTTTATTTAGCGCTGGTAACCATGCACGGAACCATCATGGTGTTTTTCGTGCTTACAGCCGGACTAAGTGGTACCTTCAGTAACTTCCTTATTCCATTGCAGATTGGTGCGCGCGACATGGCCAGTGGATTTATGAACATGTTATCGTATTGGTTCTTCTTCCTGTCGAGCGTGATTATGTTTGTATCCCTTTTCCTCTCAACAGGTCCGGCATCAGGGGGCTGGGTAATCTATCCGCCATTAAGCGCATTACCTCAGGCTATGCAAGGATCAGGTCTGGGCATGACGTTGTGGTTGGTAGCTATGGCGATTTTTATTGCAAGCTCGTTGTTAGGAAGCATCAATTATATCTCCACCGTAATTAACATGCGTACACAGGGTATGTCGTTTACACGGCTACCGCTTACTATTTGGGCATTTTTCTTTACGGCTATTATTGGTATTCTATCATTTCCCGTACTATTCGCAGCAGCCCTGCTCTTAATTTTTGATAGAAGTTTTGGAACGAGTTTTTACCTGTCTGATATCTACATTGGTGGCGAAGCATTACCTAATCAGGGAGGAAGCCCGATTTTATTCCAGCACCTGTTCTGGTTTTTGGGCCACCCCGAAGTGTACATTGTGTTGTTACCCGCACTGGGAATTACATCAGAAATTATAGCCACTAATTCGCGTAAACCTATATTTGGTTACAAAGCGATGGTGGGGTCTATGTTGTTTATCGCAATCTTATCATTTGTGGTATGGGCACACCATATGTTTGTAACCGGTATGAATCCATTTCTAGGTTCAATCTTTACGTTACTTACACTGATTATTGCAGTACCCTCTGCGGTTAAAATATTCAATTATGTTACCACACTTTGGAAAGGTAACATCCGGTTTACATCCGCCATGTTGTTTTCAATTGGCTTAGTTTCATTCTTCTTAACGGGGGGTATCACGGGTATCTTCCTGGGGAATTCAGCAGTAGACATACAGTTACACGATACATACTTTGTAGTAGCTCACTTTCACCTGGTTATGGGTAGCGCATCATTCTTTGGTATGGTGGCGGGTGTGTACCACTGGTTCCCTAAAATGTTTGGCCGTATGATGGACGAGCGTCTTGGCTATGTGCACTTCTGGTTCACATTTTTAGGAGTTTATCTGGTATTCTTCCCTATGCATTATATCGGTATTGCAGGTTTCCCACGTAGGTATTACAGCTGGACTAACTTTGAAACGTTTAGTGGTTTTGCTGATTTGAATATGTTGGTAAGTGTGGCTGCAATTTTTACATTATTTGCACAATTCATTTTCTTATTCAACTTTATCTATAGCATTTTTAGAGGTAAAGCTGCTCCTGCAAACCCATGGGAGTCTAATACTCTTGAGTGGACTACACCACGCAATCCCGGACACGGAAACTGGCCAGGGGAAATTCCAACGGTTTATCGTTGGCCATACGATTATAGCAAACCGGGTGCGAAGGAAGATTTTATTCCTCAACACATTCCATATTCCGAAACACCGGAATCGAACCTGCCTCATGAAAATGAGTTGATAAAATTAGAGCTCAATAATGGTTCTATTAATGGAGAGAACAAAACTCATCATTAATAGGGTTACGCATTGATGGCAACAGCGACCAGTCGTTTTCACAGGCTTTGCCTGATAACACTGGTCGCTGTTTATTTTCTGATACTAGTAGGTGGAATTGTGCGCAGCACTGGATCAGGAATGGGTTGTCCCGATTGGCCTAAATGTTTTGGTTCATGGGTACCTCCTACATCGGCAGATCAACTACCCAAGGATTACAAAGAAAAATTTGCCGCAATCCGAGACACCAAGAATCAAAAATTTGCCCGATATCTTAAAGCATTTGGCTTCGAGTCAACCGCTAATGCCATTTTGAACGATAAATCAATTCTTATTGAAGCTGATTTTAATGTAACCAAAACCTGGATTGAGTATTTGAACCGAATTGTTGGGGTAACAATCGGATTTTTGATAACCGCAGTGTTTGTGATGAGTTTCAAACTACGCAAGCAAAGTAAATCGTGGTTTTGGGTTGCCTTTGCAACGTTAATTGTGGTTATAATCCAAGGTTGGTTTGGGTCCATTGTAGTGTCTACCAATCTCACCACATGGACTATAACCATACATATGCTTATGGCTTTTGTGCTGGTTGCTTTGTTGATCTGGCTTTACGAAAAGAGTGCTCCCCCCATTTACCTGCCAACCGGAAAATATACGCGTTTGATACTGGCAATTGGTATACTGTTATTGATTATACAGGTGTTATTGGGTACCGAAGTACGGGCTGGAATTGACAGAGCCGCATTGTTTTTACCTCGCGAAGCGTGGATTATGGAGGTAGGCGAGGACTTTTTAAGGCACAGATCGTTTTCTTGGATACTGGTGCTGGTTCATGTGGTTTTAGTTTACAGATTATTCAAAACAAGCCCCCGTAATCCTTTACCAGTTGCCCTTGTTCTGCTAATTTTGCTCACCCTGATTACAGGAGTTGGAATGGCCTATTTTGCTGTTCCGGCCTTTCTTCAGCCCATTCATTTACTGGTGGCCACGCTTACCTTTGGTGTCCAGTTTTTGTTGATTTTGAGAATAAAGACGAGTTGAGATGCATGAACCCATAACTACCACAACGGCTATTCCGGCAGGAGTTAAAATCCGGGCCTTTGTTGAATTACTGAAGGTGCGGTTATCGTTGCTGGTAGCCTTTTCCTGTGCGTTTGGCTATGGCCTGGCAACACGGGGTAATATGGATTGGCAGGTACTTATTATGCTTACCATGGGTGGCTTTTTGCTGTCAGGGGCATCGGTAAGCATTAACCAGATATTGGAAAAAGACCTTGATGGGTTAATGTCGCGCACACAAAACCGACCATTGCCCACGGCCCGGTTAAGTGTAAGCGAAGCAACATTCTTTACTTTAATTTGCCTGGTGGCGAGTTTGATTATTTTATGGATTTACACCAATCCGTTAACCGTAGTACTTTCCATCATTTCGATGTTATTGTACAGTTTTGTGTACACACCATTAAAGCAAGTTGGCCCTGTAGCAGTTTTTGTAGGAGCCATACCAGGAGCATTGCCCCCGTTATTGGGCTGGACTGCTGCCACCGGTTCTATCTCGTATGAGGCTATTATAATTTTCGGTATTCAGTTCATTTGGCAGTTCCCGCATTTTTGGGCTATAGCCTGGGTTGCAGATGATGATTATAAGAAAGCGGGTTTTAAACTGCTTCCATCGGGTGGAGGAAAGAATTTGAATACTGCTATTCAGATTATGGTTTACACGTTGTTTCTGATTCCACTTGGATTGTTACCGGCTACCTTTGGTATTACCGGAATTTATTCGGCTGTAGTGGCTACTCTTTGTGGTGCAGCTTTTTTTGCACAAACCTTTTCGTTAATGAAAACCGGAAGCCGGCAATCTGCTTTGCGGATTATGTTCGGATCGTTTATCTATTTACCCGTAGTTCAGATTGCCTATTTGTTGGATAAAGTTTAATGTGAAGATGGAAACCAGTACAACCGGAGATTTTAAGATTGTAGAAGAGCCCAGCAAACCACTGGCCATGGAGCCACGTAAATTTGGGATGTGGCTTTTTATGGGAAGTGTGTTTATGTTGTTTGCGGCATTAACCTCGGCCTATATAGTGCGCGAAGCAGAAGGCAATTGGGTGTATTTCGAAATGCCGCGATTGTTCACTATTTCCACCGTTGTAATTCTGGTAAGTAGTATTACCATGCAGTGGGCATATTGGTCGGCCAAAAAGGATAACCTTTCAAATGTAAAGGTGATGATGACCATTACAACCGTTTTGGGTTTTGCCTTTTTGGTATTACAATGGTTGGGCTGGGTACAACTCGTAGCCGAAAAGATTTATTTTGTGGGCAACCCCTCTGGCTCATTCCTTTATGTGCTTACGGGGGTTCATGCCCTGCACATCATTAGCGCCATAGTTTTTCTGCTTATTGTGCTGGTGGCCACGTATCGTTATAAAGTCCATTCAAAAAGCATGGTAAGTATAGAAATGTGCACCACTTACTGGCATTTTTTGGGCGGACTTTGGCTATATTTGTTCGTATTTCTATTATTGTACCGATAAAAACCTAATACCTGATTATGGCACACAGTACAGCCACTACAGTAACCGGAAAAAGCGTTTGGGATGGCGGAACCTCGCCCATGGGCGCCAGCTATGGCAAGCTTATGATGTGGTTCTTCCTCCTTTCGGATGCATTTACCTTTTCGGGATTATTGATTACTTACGGATTGGTTCGTTCTTCACATCAGGCGTACGAAGGATTAGTGAGTACCTTCACCTTCTCCACAGAATATTGGCCGGTTCCTGAAAAAGTATTTGAAGCCGTTCCCTTTCTTCATGGCTATGAACTGCCTTTGGTGTTTGTAGGAATCATGACTTTTATCCTCATCATGAGTTCTGTTACGATGGTGTTAGCCGTAGAAGCAGGCCACCGAATGGATCGTAAAGCTGTAGAAAAGTGGATGCTGTGGACAATCATTGGAGGGGTTACTTTCTTAAGCTGTCAGGCCTGGGAGTGGACACACTTTATTGTGGGCACAGGAGTACCCACCATGAAAGATGTTTTTAACACAGAGACAGGGTTGTGGGAGCAAATTCCAATTTTAGGTGCAAACCTTCATGTTAATCAATATGGTCCGCAACCTTTTGCCGATTTCTTTTTCTTTATCACGGGCTTTCACGGGTTTCACGTGTTTAGCGGAGTAATGTTGAATTTCCTGATTTATTATAACACAGTAACAGGGGTATATGAGCGCAGAGGTCATTACGAAATGGTTGAAAAAGTAGGCTTGTACTGGCACTTTGTAGATTTGGTTTGGGTATTTGTATTTACATTCTTCTATCTTGTATAACTATGGCACACCACGCACACGAACCTCAGGTTACTGTACTTCCGCCCGATAAAGCGAAGATTAAAAAATTGTGGACAGTAGCGCTGTACTTATTGTTAATAACAATTGTAGAATTTATCATCGCCTTTTCCGTACCGCATGAATACAAGCAACTTAGAGTATGGGTATTTGTGGCATTAACAATTGTAAAGGCAGGGTATATTGTAGGCGAATTTATGCACCTGCGCTATGAAGTGAAGGTATTGTTTTGGTCCATACTAATCCCTATCATCTTTATCGTTTGGATGCTGGTGGCATTTGTATACGAAGGGATTAAAATGCCGGTATTTCAATAACAATAGACTATCTAATAAATGAAGAAGGCTAAGGTGATGAACTTTAGCCTTCTTTTTATGTTACCTAATCAATGTCAAAGAAATTAATCTACCTCTTTTTAGCCTTACTCTTACCCGGGCTCATCTTTGTGTTTTTAAGAAAGTTTGGAAAGAATGAATTCAATATACCCGTTTATTATGAAGCGGGCGTAGAAGGCACCTCAGGCACCTGTGGTCCGTATCTGGCTCCCTACAAAGTGGCAGATTCGGTATTACAGATTATTGGAAAAGCCAACAGCCCTATCCTGGTGGTAACAGATACCTCAGCAGAAGTAAAACGCAATCTGACTCACTTAAAATCAGAATTCGGTGATACTTTTTCGTTAACTACTTCTGAAGCAGATGCACGATGGTTATTCTGGGTAGATTGTGTTTTTTTATTACAAAAACCCTGGACGGCCGTATTAATTGATGCGCAAGGCCGCATACGCGGATATTATGCTCCTGCCTCGCGCGAAGAAGCAGACCGATTAATGGTTGAACTCCGAATTTTACTTAAGCAATATTAAGATGGCTGAAACGGCTAAATCACCTTACCATAAGTTAATTTTTACACTCTCTGTAATGTTACCCATTGCCGTGGCCGTATTGTTTAGAGTTAAAATTCCGGGTTACGATTTTAGTTTTCTACCACCCATTTATGCTACAATAAACGGACTTACAGCTATTTTGCTAGTGATAGCGGTAGTAGCTATAAAGCAAAAGAACAGAAAACTACATGAGCTTTTGGTTAAAATCTGTATGGGGTTATCTGCTGCATTTCTGGTGATGTATGTGTTGTATCACATGACCAGCGACTCTACGACATACGGAGGTGAAGGAGGCTGGCGGATTTTCTATTTTGTGATTCTGATCAGCCACATTATTTTATCGGTGGTGGTGGTTCCATTTGTATTATTTACTTTTTCCAGGGCATTATCCGGTAATTTTGAAAGACATAGAGCGTTAGCTAAATTTGCATTCCCGTTGTGGCTGTATGTTGCAATAACGGGTGTGATTGTTTACATTATGATTAGCCCATACTATGTTTAAGGTAAAAACTTTTTTTCGCGCTTTTGGGGTAATGCTGCTAGTTGTACTCATTCAAACGGAGTCCTACGCACAGTGTGCCATGTGCCGTACAACATTAGAAAACAATGTAAGTAATGGCGATATCGGAATTGCAGCCGGAATAAATTTTGGAATATTATACCTGTTTGCAGCACCTTACCTGATCATTTCACTTATCGCCTTCTTTTGGTACAGAACCAGTAAAAATGCCAAACGAAACGAATACGCTTAGGACTATATGGTTGGGCAAATGCCCCCGTTGCCATAAAGGTGATATCTTCAAATATCCCTTATCAAAGATTACGCATTTTGCATCAATGCATAATGAGTGCCCGGTTTGTAAGGCTTCTTTCAATCCAGAACCTGGTTTCTATTTTGGAGCTTTATTTGTGAGTTATGCATTTACAGTGGCAATTATGGTTGCCGTGTGGTTAGCGCTGTATGTATTAGCTAACCCACCCGATTGGGTTTATGCAACAGCTTTAGTCTTAGGTGCAGTTTTATTTTCTCCAATCAGTTTTCGTCTTTCGCGCGTGTTATGGCTCTATTGGTTTGGCGGGCACAGAAGTAATTCTTAACGGGATTTCTTATTTTTAAGAAACAGTACACCATGTTTAAGCAGGCCTGGTTGTTTATTCTTCTTATTGGGTGCCTGGCCGGCTGCCTTGTTAGCGAGAGTATCTATCGTAACCAGAGCAATGATTTTACAGATGAGATATCTCAAAACCTTGAAACTGAACTCGCAAAACTTCAAAATGAAGCGGAGCAAATAATCACACAAAAACCGATAACATGGTCTGACTTAAACGGAGCGCATTACCGGGTTGAGGATAAAGAATTAAAGGCATGGAGTATTACCGATTTTGCACCTGATGCCCGTATGATAGCGGACACCAGTGTTTTGCAATACGGGCAAACATCACTAGGAGATTTTATTGTAGTAAGACAAATATTAGGGGCAGACGAAGTATTGATTTCGTTGTTGCCGCTGGTAAGGCGTTACCCGATTACAAACCGGTATCTCCCTTCACACCTTAACGAGAAAGTGTTTAAACATTATCAGGTTAATGTTTTTTCTCCCGAGGTTTCTTCAGGCGAACCGGTTACTCTAATGGGTAAGACAATACTGAAGGTTAGCCAACCCGCACAAGCAGGGCCACAGCTGTTTACACTGCTTTTTGGAATAGCACTTCTCATTTCAATATTTCTTATTCTTTTACATATTCTTCAAAAGCTGCACTATCAAAAAAAGTTTGAGCTTGCTTTTCTGCTTATGTCATTCTCGTTTGTGGCAATTCGGATTGCAATGGTTGAATTTAATTTTCCGGCACGCTGGTGGCCCACACAGGTATTTAGCCCCCAGGTATTTGCCTCTTCAACGTATAATGCTTCCGTAGGCGATCTAGTTTTGAATTCGTTGGGCATTTTGTTTATCTGTGGTTATGTTTTTTTTACGTATTCCCGTTGGCGCACGCTGCAATCTTTATTGATTAAGAAGAATGGGATTGTAAAAAAAATCATAGGCGTAACATTATTGTTGGCAGCGCTTTTCTCATTTCTGTATCCATTTCTTTTTATTGAAACGATATTCCACAATTCAGATATTTCATTAGATATAACCCATACATTATTAATTGATACGTTGCGCGGGCTTGCTTTTTTTTCGTTGGTATTAGGTAGTATAAGTGGCTTTTTCTTTACGCATGTATTTATTCGCCTTTCAAAGTCACTAAACCCAACCATAGGTAGTTTTTTACTAACCTTAGGGGCGGCACTTCTTTTGTTTATTGGATACTTTGTATGGGAGGGGAGAAACTACTGGATAACGGTTGTAATTGCGTTACCTTATTTTATGGTGTTACACCTTACACGATTAAGTTTAAATCGGAAAGGTGCTTTTTCTTCTTTGTTATATTTTTTTCTGGCCTTGCTCGCTTTTGGAGTACAGAGTGCATGGAGTATTATGCGTTTTTCGGAAGAAGAGAAAATTGAATCGCAATTCAAATTTGCTGCCAGTTATCTGATTGACCGGGATGTAATGGCCGAGTATCTTTTGAATGAAAGCCGTAAACGAATCAGTACCGATGCCTTTATTCAATCCAGAATGGTGAGTCCCTTTCTCAGTCGTTCAGCTGCTCGCCAAAAAATAAAGCAAGTATACCTAAGTTCTTATTTCGACCGGTATGATGTACAGATTCATTTATTTAGCCCGGCTAAAGATCCTTTAGATGAACTGTCACTTAATCATTGGACTGAATGGAATCACCAAATTGGTAACCCGCAATACACTACCGAGTACGAAGGTATTTATTTTATACGGTCGGCTTCAGTTGAAACAGGTAAACGCTATATCGCGGTTATTCCTGTATTACGCGCTGGGCAATTGGTGGGATATGTTGTTTTAGATCTCTTGCTTAAACGAACCATACCCCAAAGTGTTTATCCTGAATTACTGGTCGACAGTCGGTTTGCAGAGTACTTTGAAAACCGAGATAAAAGTTTTGCGTTTGTGGCTGATGGCGCAATTCAAAGCAATTTTGGAAACTTTAATTACGAACGCGATTTCGCAACTAACCTGTTAAAGGAAGAACAACTTTATAACGAAGGAATTCGGAAGGATGGATTTATTCATACCGCTGTGGAAGATGATTCGGGCCAGATTGCAGTGGTTACCTCACGTGTATACCCTTACTTTTTTGTACTTACCAACTTTTCGTTTTTTTTTGTTTTATGTGTGTTTTTACTCGCACTGCTGCTAATTAGTTATGGAATTCATGTCTGGCTAACCGGTAAGAGTATAAATTATGCCACCCGAATTCAGCTATATATATATCTGGCATTTGCATTACCGTTGATAGTTGTAGCTATTACTACTTTAAACCGTGTATCGCGGTCTGCAGAAATGCAACTTACACAAGAATACCTGAATAAAGCCCGGGTGTTGGGAGAGAATCTTTTACCTGCGCTAACAGAATACGTGCACAACCCTGAAGAGAACAGGTCTGAATGGGAAGATAGGTTAAGTGCGGCTGCACGGTTTGCCGATGTGGATGTTTCGGTATTTGATAGAAGAGAAATGGTGGCATCCAGTCAACCGGCTATTGCCGAAGGACTGCTTTCATCGGGCCTGATGAATCGCACGGCTTGGGAACGCGTGTACGAAAGAGGTGACATGGCCTTTGTAGTAAATGACAAAATTGGTTCTCTGAATTTCAACAACGCATTCTTTGCACTCCGTTCACCCGAAACGTTAGACATTTTAGGGGTGATTAGTTTACCATTTTTCGAATCGGCCCAATCACTGGATGCAACCCAAATTACTGTGTTGGCAAACATTCTTACCGTATTTACACTTATCTTTATAATATTCTCAATGCTTTCGTTTTATGTAGTAGAGGCGCTTACCTTTCCTTTACGGTTAATAACACGAACCTTACGCCATACTACCTTAACTACCAACAAAAAACTAGAATGGAAATCGAGCGATGAGATTGGGTTGATGGTAAATGAGTATAATAAAATGGTGGATAATCTTGAGCAGAGTAAAATTGAACTAGCGCGTAGCCAGAAGGAGAGTGCCTGGCGCGAAATAGCCAGACAAGTGGCACATGAAATAAAGAATCCGCTTACACCCATGAAGCTTACATTGCAACAAATGCAACTTTGGCTAGTTAAAGATACCTTAGAGAAAGAGCGGGCAAAGCAATCGGTAAACACGCTGCTTAATCAGGTAGAAATTCTGAATGAAATTGCATCTTCGTTTAGTGCATTTGCGAGAATGCCAGCGCCTATTTTGGAAAAGCTTGATCTGGTTGCGCTGCTTACCAAAACCGTTAACCTGTATAGTACTTACGAGGGAGGCAGCGTTGATTTTAAAAGCAGTGTACAACCTGTGTATATAGACGGAGATCCACAGTTATTGGACAGGATTTTCTCGAATATGATTTTAAATGGGCTACAAGCCGGAGGTAAACCACCACTTGTGTTTATTGAAGTGAAGCCTGCAGGAAGCTTTATCCGCGTTATTATTCAGGATAACGGAGAGGGTATTGCTCCGGAATTTCAAGACAAGATTTTTATTCCTTACTTCACTACAAAAAAATCAGGATCAGGGCTTGGCTTAGCTATTGCCAAGCAAGGTATTGAACTGAGCGGGGGTAAAATCTGGTTTGATTCTTCGCCTGGTAAAACACGATTCTATTTAGAGTTTCCGGTAATCTGAGCGTCTTTTAAACTACGCATTACTTTGTTAGTGAAAACAAAGTCGTCTAATTCTTTTACACCGGAATGTGTAAGGTCGTTATTTGAACCTTCCCAAAGTTTACTACCCTTATACAGAAACATAATTTTTTCTCCGATACCCAATACCGAGTTCATATCGTGGGTAACAACCACAGTAGTGATGTCGAACTCGTGTGTAATTTCCATAATCAGTTCATCAATCAGAATGGAAGTTTGTGGATCCAGACCGGAGTTAGGCTCATCGCAAAACAGATAATTAGGATTGTTTACAATGGCCCGGGCAATGCCTACCCGTTTTTTCATACCACCACTTATTTCGGATGGCATCTTTTTATTAACACCTTCAAGCCCTACACGTTTCAAACAAAAATTAACACGATCCATTTTCTCCTCCGCATTCATTTTGGTAAGAATGTTGAGTGGGAACATAACATTTTCTTCAACATTCTTTGAATCGAATAAAGCCCCTCCCTGAAACAACATGCCAATTTCACGCCTTATCTCAGATTTCATTTCCTTATCGGCCTCGGTAAAATTTCGCAGATCGAAATACACGTTTCCGGTATCGGGTTGTATCAAACCTACAATACATTTTAATAGCACACTTTTACCGGTACCACTCGATCCAATTATCAGGTTGGTTTTACCCTTTTCAAACTCACCGCTAATTCCGGTAAGCACTTGCTTATCGCTAAACGATTTAGATATGTCATTAATCTTAATCATAACATCAGATAAGCAGGTAGGCTAAGAAATAATCGGCAAGTAAAATAGCAATAATGCTGGTGGTTACGGCCTGCGTGCTGGCAATACCTACTTCAAGCGCTCCGCCCTGGGTATAGTATCCTTTAAGGGAGGAAATTGTGCTGATTAAAAATGCAAACACAAAGGATTTAATCATGGCAAACGTGATAAAATATTCATTAAAGCCATAGCGTATTCCATAGATATATTCGGTAGGGGTTATTAAGCCGGTTAATGTTCCAACCACATAACCGCCCATAAGAGCACATACAGCAGCAACAATTACAAGCAAAGGATACATTAAAATAGAAGCAATAATTTTTGGCAACACTAAATACGATGCTGAGTTAATTCCCATTACTTCAAGGGCATCAATTTGTTCGGTAATACGCATAGTTCCGAGGCCACCTGCCATACTGGAGCCTACCTTGCCGGCATATATCACGGCCATAATGGTGGGTGCCAATTCCAGAATGGTCATCTCTCTTACTACGTTCGAAATGATAAAACGGGGTACAAACGGGCTTACTAAATTTGCCCCGGTTTGCAGGGTAGTTACGGCACCCATAAAGGAAGAAACCAGCATGAAGAGCAAAATCGATTTTAACCCGATCTGCACACACTCCTCCAGGGTAAGGTTGTAGTAGGTTTTGAAAGATTCCCTGCGTACAAACAACGAACCTAAGAAGATCATGTACCGGCCAAACCCCTTCATGCAATAAAGTTCAAATGCTATATTGCCCAAAGATAAAAGAAATCCGATGAACAAACTGATTGTGGTAACAGGCGGAAGCAAAGGTATTGGGCGGGCTATAGCCTATCGTTTTGCCCAGGCTGGGTTTGATGTAGCTACTTGTGGCCGAAATACAAAGAACCTGAACACGTTTAAATCAGAACTTGAAAAATTGGGTGTTAACGTGTACGCCATAACAGCCGATATGCGCAATCCGGTTCAGATAAAAGACTTTTGTGAACAGGTTCTGGCGCTTAAAAGACCGGTAAACGTACTGGTAAATAATGCAGGGTTTTTTGTGCCTGGCTCAGTGCTGAACGAGCCCCCCGGTACTTTGGAGAGTATGATTGAAACGAATCTTTATAGTGCCTATTATACCACCCGGGGACTTATCTCGGCCATGAATACAGGGCATATCTTTAATATGTGTTCAATTGCCAGTATTAAGGCTTACCCCAATGGAGGTTCTTATGCCATTTCCAAGTTTGCGTTGCTGGGCTTTTCTAAAGTTTTAAGAGAAGAGTTGAAACCTGCCGGCATACGCGTTACCGCGATTTTGCCCGGGGCCACCAAAACAGCCAGTTGGGAAGGCACCGATTTGCCCGACAGCCGTTTTATGAAACCCGAAGATGTGGCCGAGGCTGTGTTTTCGGCCTGGTCACTCTCTCCGCACAGCGTGGTTGAAGAATTACTCATCAGGCCCCAACTGGGCGATATTTAAAGAATTTTTAAACCCGTAAGGGCTTTTATGTGTTGTCTTTAAAGACCTTCGGGTTTTTGGCTAACCTGCCAAAGGATTAACTTTGTTATTAAATATCAAACTGTGAATTCCGTACTTCAGGTAAAACAATATTGCAATAGCCTGGTAAGCTATAACCGCAGAAAAACCCGTGTGGTAAATATTGGTGGCGTGCCTATGGGTGGCGATAATCCAATTCGCATTCAATCCATGACTACCGTTGATACCATGAATACCCGGGGTTCTGTGGAACAAACCATCCGCATGGTAGAAGCAGGCTGCGAATATGTACGTATTACCGCACCCAGTATTAAAGAAGCGCAAAACCTGGCCGAGATAAAAAAGGAATTACGCCTGCGCGGATATGATGTTCCGCTTATAGCAGATATTCACTTTACACCTAATGCGGCCGAGCTGGCTGCACGCATTGTAGAAAAGGTAAGAGTTAACCCCGGCAACTATGCCGATAAAAAGCGGTTTGAAGAAATTGAATATACCGATTCTACTTACCAGGCCGAACTGGAACGTATTCGCGAAAAGTTTACCCCACTTGTAAAGATTTGTAAAGAATACGGTACGGCTATGCGCATTGGTACTAACCACGGTTCACTTTCCGACAGGATTATGAGCCGCTATGGCGATACACCACTGGGTATGGTGGAGTCTGCACTAGAGTTTTTGCGCATCTGTGAAGACCTGAACTATTACGACATCGTGTTATCGATGAAATCCAGCAACCCGCAGGTAATGGTGCAAGCGTATAGGTTACTGGTGCAAAAGATGGATGAAGAAAATTTTAAACCTTATCCATTACACCTGGGCGTAACCGAGGCAGGTGATGGAGAAGACGGGCGCATTAAATCATCGGTGGGAATAGGAACGCTGTTAGAAGATGGTTTGGGCGATACCATTCGCGTATCCTTAACCGAAGAACCTGAAGCAGAAGTGCCGGTAGCTAAAATGCTGGCCGATCGGTACATCACGCGTAAAGCAACGTATGCTATTCCGGATATCACCCTTAATCCCATTAACCCCTATGCTTACACACGAAGACATACGCACGAAGTGTTGAATATTGGAGGGCATCAGGTACCGCGCGTTATTGCCGATTTCTCAATTAAAGAAAAAATAACAGCAGCATCTTTGTTTGCATTAGGCTACCAGTACTCAGTGCCATTAGATAAATGGAACATTACCGACATGGCCTGCGATTATATTTTCCTCGGTGATAAAACGGTTGACTTTGATATTCCAGGAACACTTGGGCTTATTTATAATCACGCTACCTGGCAAAAAGAAAAAAATAAACCGCGCACCTATCCATTTATTAATCCTAAAGATTATCTGGCAGGTTTAGAACGATCAACTCATCTTAATTTTATATACACGCAACTGAAAGATATTTCTGATACATTTATAGATGCAGTAAAAGCAGACCCCACAGCAGTATTACTGATAGACACTTACAACGCGCACGGTCTGGCAGAACAACGCAGATTATTTATTGAGTTAATAAGTCGTGCCTGTACAGCGCCCGTAATTATTGGCCGGGCGTATGCCGATACACAACCCGATCAGTTACAACTTTATGCCGCTACCGACATGGGCGGGTTGTTAATTGACGGATTAGGAGATGGTGTATTTATTGCTGCAGAACGCTGCGGCTCTGACAAGATGATTAATGAAACTGCCTTTGGAATTTTACAGGCTACACGCACGCGTATTTCCAAAACCGAATACATTTCCTGTCCTTCGTGTGGTCGCACCTTATTTGATTTGCAGGAGACAACCGCTAAAATTCGCGCGCGCACCAGTCACCTGAAAGGAATTAAGATCGGTATTATGGGCTGCATTGTAAATGGCCCGGGCGAAATGGCCGATGCCGATTACGGCTATGTAGGTTCAGGCCCAGGCAGAATTACATTATATAGGGGTAAAGAAGTAGTAAAACGAAATGTGCCTACTCCACAGGCAGTAGATGCACTTATCGGACTTATTCAGGAGGATAATAATTGGATTGAACCTCAATCTGTAAATCATTAACAACATGGAAAAGCAAACAACAACCGAAGAAAAGAAAAAACTTTCGATACGTGAGTTTTTTACATTGGGCGAAGTGGGTGGATATTTCTTCCGAAAAAAAGACCCATCGCGCCCATCCAACATCAACATCAAAATGATGCATGGGATCAATAAGATTTCGATTGCTATTTTTTTGATTGCTGTACTATACCTCATCTTAAAGCGTTTCTTTTGAATGTAGAACAGTTTAGAAGTTACTGTCTGGCTAAGCGTGGCGTTACCGAAGAGTTTCCTTTTGGCGAAGGAACCTTGGTTTACAAAGTAATGGGTAAGATGTTTGCCCTGGCCGATGTAAACCTGTTTGAGAGCATTAACCTGAAGTGCGACCCGGAGCAGGCCGTTGAGTTGCGCGAGCAGTACCCGGCTGTAATACCGGGCTATCACATGAATAAGAAACACTGGAATACTGTATTGATGGATGGAAGCTTGCCGGATAAATTGGTAAAAGGCTGGATTGACCATTCCTACACGCTGGTGGTGGCCGGCCTTCCCGGTAAGGTTAAGGGCGAACTAAGGGAACTTTAGGCTGATTTTCAGTAAATTACGAGGTGGTTAGAATCCTTACATGCTGTGGATTACTTGAGTTAATTAATTAATTTTGTCGATTGCGAATGTCTGTATAGAATGATAAGGGCTTTATTCTTAGGCGCATCCATCCTGTTGGTTATGGGTTCTTGTACCCAGCGGCTGATTTGCCCTGCCTACCAGAGTTCCTTCATATACGATAAGCCAACGGCTAAAGAAAAATTTGTGTACTACAACGAAAGCACCACGCAACCGCGCGAAGTGCTGGCGTCTGCCAATAGTAAAACCATTACCCTTCCACCCCGCGACTCCACATGGAAAAAGAGCGATGCCCTGCCGGGGCCGGCTTTGCCACATGTGCGCAGGGTAAAAAAGGATCGATACCTGTTGCTACCGGAGAAAACGTATAAAAAAGCGTTGAAAGCGCTGCGTACGGTAGAGATGAAACCCGTTTACCCTAAAAAACAAGACGACTCGCTTGATATTGCAGCTGCGTTAGATAGTGCCGCCCGAAGCATTTCGGATACAGTAACAGCAGATGCAACCAAGCCTAAGGTTGCCGAAGACTCGGCTTATGCAATTACTAAAACCAAAGAAAAGTATAATCTCGATCAGGATGCGTACCTGTGGTACTTCCGCGATGTATTGGTATTGCCTGATGTGCGGGCCGCTATGATGGAAGAAGGTAAAGTGCAGGCTTCCAAGAAGAAAACCACCAAAAAAACTAAGGGTGGATTTTTTAAGAATCTTTTCAAGAAAAAAGATAAAAAGAAACAGCCTGCCGATAGTTTGGATGTAACGATACAACAACCGGCAGACTCAACTCAAACCGAGGTAAAACCTAAAAAGAAATTGCTGGGTGGTTTGTTTAAGAAAAAGACTAAAGCAGATAAAGCCAAACCAGACGAGCAACCCGGTGACAAAAAGAAGGAAGAAGAGGATGATGGGTTTTGATACCTAATCATTGCCACGAAGGCATGAGGCAATGTTTTTTTGAAATTGCAGTAACGTATCATCCCCATGCGGGAGACTATACTTGACATTAAATGGCAGGAATGTAAATATTCGCTATTTTTAACAACGAAATGTCAGAGCTACCTTACAAAGCATTTGATGAGTGGCAATTACAGGCTGAATATGATTTGGAAACAGCCGAAAGCCTGTTGCAAAGCGGGAGGTTTGTTTATGTGGTGTTCTTCTGTGATTTAAGTATTGAGAAAATGCTGAAAGCAGCCTGGATAAGAAAGTTTGAAACTGTGCCCCCAAAAACCCACAGTTTAATTTTTTTAAGAGACAGACTTCAAATTACAGATATGCCCGATGAAAAATACGATACTTTCCTGATGGATCTGAACTCACTTTCCGTACCAACCCGTTATCCTGAAACCTTAAAAGAGATGAAGAAGCTATTTACACGCGAGCGAACAGCGCATATTCTTAGTCAAACGAAAGACATCATATTATGGCTAAAGCAGATATAAACGAAATAAAAAAATACTTAGAGCAGTGTCTTTTGGAAAACGGGGTTACTGTAAACAATATTGCTTTGTTTGGTTCACACCTGAAAGGCCGCCCGCAGGCCGACAGTGATATTGACTTTGTTGTTATCTCCGATAGCTTTATTGACAAGGATTTGTTTGAAAGAGTGAAGCTGATACGGGGTGTGGAGCGTAAGGTTATACAGAAGTTTGGCGTGCCGCTTGATATACTCTTAAAGACAGCACAGGAATTTGACAATATGCTAACCGCCAAGATGATTTATGCGGAAGTGATTTAAGTATCTGAGGACAAAATTTTCTGTCCGGCATCCCCAATCAGGTGCAAGCGTCACGCTTGTACCGATGAAGCATCAATCAAACAACGTCAGATTTCCAAACTGATCGGCAGCAGGAGCAGGCAGCAGGAGTGAAGGCTTGTTAAACTCAGGCGTAAACACGGCAGGTGATACGGTATGATTTGTTAAATCATTTTCCGGATAAGGTTTAATTAATTCCAGTAATTGTAATTCATTCGAGTTTGGATTCAGCCATACTACTTCCTGTTCGCGATTAAAAATTACCGGCATTCTGTCTGTAACAGATAAAACCGTGGCATTAGCCGGCATGGTTAGCATTGAAAAAGTATGAAAGGATTTTCCCTCGGCATCATCATACTCTTCCCAGATTCCCGCAAAGGAAACAAGGTTTTGTTTGGGCGTGAACAGTTTAGGAACAGCAGACTTTTTACCCATCTTGCGCCACGCATAAAAGCCATTGGCAGGAATTAAACACCGGTAGCGCATAAGCGCCTTGCGCAGCAATGGTTTTTCCTGAATCCACTCCACACGCGTGTTAATAATACGTTCGGCCACAGCTTTGTTTTTAGTCCATTGTGGTGCTGTGCCCCAATAAAAAAAAGAAAACCCTTGCGGACTTTGATGTGTGATTACCGGAAGGAGTTTACCAGGCGCAGCATTGTAATACGGTTTATAACCTGGTGTTTCTTCAAGGTCAAATCGGGTGGCTAGTTGTGGAAAGGGGGAATGAATGGTATACCGTTCTATCATGTGCCAGTCTGTATAAACTGCAAGGCTCGCAGTTCGCTCCAATATACCCCATTTTTGTTAAACTGTGCGAAGCCTACATGTCCGCCCCGCTTTGGGTATTCTGTAAAGAGATAGGAATGATTTTTAAAATCCTGAGGGTAGCACTTTTCACTCAGAAAGGGATCGTTGCAGGCGTTTACCAAAAGTGTAGGTCTTTTAATTTTATTCAGTAAATAAAGCGAACTGCAGCGCTCGTAATAGTCCAGTGCGCCTGCAAATCCATGTAAGCGGGCAGTATAGGCATTATCAAAATCAAAAAGATTAGTAATGCGATTTAAGTCTTGCGTATCGATGCCCGCCATCAGGCTTGCCTTCAGGGCTACTTTGCGTTTAAGGGTTTTTAAAAATCGCCTTGCATAAATACCATTGGCGCTGGACGCAATTTTTAAACTACTGCTGTGCAAATGTAAAGGCACAGAAAAAGTGGCTACACGGTTTATTTGTGAAGCTAATAAATCACTTTGTTCACCCACATATTTCAGGGTAAGGTTCCCGCCCAGGCTAAAGCCTACCAGATTAATTTCTGAATACCCTTTTGAAATTGCATGGTGAACCACCACATCCAAATCATCGGTTGCGCCACTGTGATAAAACCTGAGTTGCCGGTTTATTTCATCGCTGCATCCGCGGTAGTTCCAGGCCAGTACATCGTAACCGTGCTGATAAAAAATCTTAGCCATACCTTTTACGTAGGCCCGGCTGCTGTTTCCTTCCAGGCCGTGCGAAAGGATAACAAGTTTCTTAGAGTTGTTGGTAAGCCAGTCCAGATCCAGAAAATCCTGATCGGGAGTGTTGATTCGTTCGCGTTGGTACTGTATTCCGTTTACGGTGCGAAACAGTGCAGGGTAAATAGTTTCCAGATGATTGGTGAATAGAATTCGTGGCGCTTTATAGCCTTGCATAATTAATTACCAGTTCATGCGCTTACGCAGTTCAGTAATATGGGCAGTGTGGTGCGCGCCATGCCAGGCATAAAGGGCAATCATGTTGTGAATGGCCACGCGTTTTTGTGTTTCGGGATGAATAAACTCCATTACCAGTTGTTCCGAATTTAATTTTTCCAAAAGCAACGTAAGCTTATGATGCAAAGCCTGAATCAACGAAAGTGAAACAAGAATGGATGAAGATGTTTCTGGAGTTTCGGCCCACAGTTTTTCGTTATAGGCTTTAATAACCGGAGAGTTTTCTGTAATGGTCCACTTTATGCGGATGTAAGCATTCATGTGGCTATCGGCTACATGGTGTACCACCTGGCGCACGGTCCAGCCTCCTTCGCGATATGGGGTGTCTATCTGGTAATCGGTTAATCCGGCAAGCGCTTGTTCGAGTTTGTGCGGCTGTAATCTGATTTGCTCTATGCACGCTATTATTTCAGAAGCACTATGAATGGGTTGCGGTGTAAATTTTCCTATTGGATAACGTGGGTCAGTTTCGGCCATGCCTATTCTACTTGTTCAATTCTTTTACGGCTTCTTCCAGTTGCTGATCATCATACCCTTTATTCAGTTTAACCGGGTTTGATTTCGCCTTTCTCTTTTTACGAACGCGAATGTTGGTAAACTCAATCAGCAAAGAGAATGCTACTGCAAAATAAATATATCCTTTTGGAATTTCCTGGTGTAAGCCTTCAAGCAATAACGTAAAGCCTATCAGAATAAGGAAGCCCAGGGCCAATACTTCCATGGAAGGATGGTTTTTGATGAACGTACTAATGGCACCGGAGAAGAACATCATGACGATAATGGAAACGATTACAGCAATAATCATAATCACTACCTGCTCGGGTGGAACAATACCTACTGCTGTTAAGATAGAATCGAAGGAGAAAATAATATCGAGCAGGATGATCTGGAAGATGGTACTACCAAACGTGGCCACAGCTGCTTTGCCTACACTCGCTTCTTCTTCATCATCGCCTTCCATTTCATGGTTTATCTCCAACGTACTTTTAGCAATTAAGAATAACCCACCAAAACCCAGAATCAGATCTTTGCCACTAAAGGCCATATCGTGTTTAATCAGAAAGTTTGCCGGGATAGTAAAGAGAGGTTCTACAAAACCGATAATCCAGGTAATACATAAAAGCAACACAATGCGTACACCCATGGCAAGGGCAAGCCCAATGTTGCGGGCACGCGGCCGTTGTTCTTCCGGAAGTTTGTTAGATACAATGGAAATGAAAATGATATTGTCGATACCGAGTACAATTTCCAGAAAACAGAGGGTAAGCAGGGCCAGCCAGGTATCGGCTTTAAGGAACATTTCCATACTAACGTGCGAAGGTTTGGTACTACTTTAAAACGTTGAAATTAACCAAAGAAACTTACATTTTAAACTCACTTGGGTAAAGAAAGAAACCTCTAATTTAGATTAATTTTGATGGTTTTCCTGAATTATCCTACATGGATAGCCAAGAGTTAAAAGTCCAAAGTTCAAAGTTAAAAGTTCAAAGTAAAAAGTTTAAAGTAGGCCCACTTTAAACTTTTTACTTACTACTATAAACTCTAATGCACCACCAGCACCTTCTTCCTTACCACCCCTGTTTTCCCTGAACCAATCTGCACCACGTAAATTCCCTGCGCCAGATTTTGTGTATTCACCGTTTTGGTTTGCTCACCTTTTTCAAAGTAAAGTTGTTGGGCCGTGCGACCCACCGGGTCAATTAAGTTAACCACAAAGCGGTTCTCGGCTTTAAATGGTAACTCAATTTCAAAACTTTCATTGGCCGGGTTAGGGTAGATGGTAATGTGCTCGGCAAGGTCTTCGATGGCGGTTACCAAAGTAGGTTGGTCTGGTAAGAATTGAGGATTCAGATCAAGATCAGCCTGAAATACTTCCCGCGTGTTTACATCCTGTATAAAAGCCACAAGGGCCAACTCGGTAACATCAATCTGCGGTTTTTCAATTCGTACGCTATCAATCACTTCAATAAAATCATCTTCATTCATACCGGTTGGCAGGGCATGGCCCACAGCATTGGGCACCAGCTTACGCAACACAAAGCGATTATTATCAACCGTTTTCTCTACTACGGCAAGATGCAACACCGGACGTTTGGCCGCACCAATATCCGTTTTGGCAGTAACAACAGCCCGGATTTTAAAGTAGCTATTATCACTGGCATCTAACGATTCCACGCTTACATCAAAGTCACTGGTCTTTAAACTTTGTTTACTAAACCGGGTAGCAGCCCAGTTGGCAAGGTTAGGAATGCCATTATTATTAGGGTCTAATGGGCCATCGCTGATACCATCAATATAGCTGCGTGGAATTTGCTGATCCGTCATCGGAATGCCATAATAGGCGGCTCGCGCAAGAGGATCAACGGTATTCACCTCGTATTCCGAATCGGTATCTGGAAAGCCTACGTGATATTGGATTTTGGCTACTTCAGTGTTAGGAATAGTATTTGTAAATACTGTGTTGTTATCACCGTATCTTGTTGAGCTATTATTCGTGAAATTTTCAACCAGCGAAATTCTATCCCTCGAACTGATTGAAAAATTATTAAAAGCAAATCCCTCATATTCATCAAAGCCATCGGTAGCAAATGCAAACCGGAATCGCACATTTGCCCGCTCGCCTTGGTTTAGATTATTAAGATTGTCAAGTGCTCTCCGAGCTTCTGTTAAGGTGTCGGCTTCAGTATTGTCTTCCAGAGTCCAGGAACCCCCAGACCATCCAATTGGACTGCTGCCAATATTTCCAATACCAAAACCACTTGTATTAAACCAATTTATGCCGGAGTTTGTACCACCTAATGGAAACCATGTAACACCACCATCTTTAGAATATTCAAGAACTACACCTTCTCGATTTAAGTCTGTATCTAATACAAAGTTCATTGAAATAACTGGACGTTCGACTGCTGAGATATTGAAACAAGGACTGTTGAGATAGGATCTTTCATTTGGGTTGTATTTTGTACTCAAGCCTGTTGCCCAAACTGAAGTTGTGAATTCAGACATTTTTGATTTTGCAGCAGTAGGTAAACCAAACGCCCAGGTAGAGTTTCCATTTACATCTTCTAGCCGCCAATATCCCATCCCACCATCATCATTTGTCATGATGTATGGATTGGCACTTGTTCTGATAAGCGTGTCTAAAATTGAGATTTGTTTAGTTACCGGATTACTACAACCAGCAGCGGTGAAGGAAGTTAGGGTAACCGTATAAGTACCAGGATTATCGAATTGATGAAAGGGATTTTCATATGTCCCACCATCAGGGGCACTTGTATTTGCTGAGTTCTTTACTAAGAAATCACCATCTCCAAAGTTCCATTCGAGGTCCGTAACAGTAACATTTGAAGTAGTAGTTAATTCTGTAAGATCTTTTTCGCAGACCTTGATGTAAGAAAAATCAGGCTCGGGATTGGGATTTATGCTTGTTGTTTGTTGTGACTGATTTGTGCAGCCTTCAGTATTTAGTACTGTAAGCACAATAGTTCGATTTATTGTGCCTTCATAAGTGTGTGTAGTAATATTATTATCAAGAATGGTTTGTGAATTTCCATCCCCAAAATCCCACGTATACTCTTCATACGGATCATTTGAACTATTTAATGGACCGGTTACTGTAAAAGGTCTTCCGGCACACACGGATGGGTTAGGGAAGAAAGCATTTGGTGCTGGCTTAATCTCAATATCGACCGATGTTGCGTCACTTCTACAACCCTTGAACTGTTGGCGCACTAAAAAAGTCTTGTTAACCGGAACCAAACCAGTAACACCTGTTGCGATAAAATCCCAGTTAGTAGAGTCAAGGATGACTGTAGGCGCTGTTGCTTCATACCATAAGGGTTTATCGGCAGAACCACTCGGGGCACCTGAGATTTTAAATGAACCAGCTAAACCACCTGTTAATTGGCAGAACTCCACATCGGGCGCAATAGGTAGGTTGGGCTTTTTTATCCAATTGAAATTCCTGGTGACTGTGCTTGGGCAATTTCGAGTATCATTGTAAGCCATGGTGATTGTCAATGATCTTTGGTCGGCTCCATTTAAAGAACTGTTACCAGGATTAAACATTTCATTGTCAGATCCTGAGAGTGCAGATGAGAAACCTCCGCTAATTGAAAAACCGCTAACACTATAAGTAGCAACTGAAGATTCTAATAGAATAGGAACATTATCCGCACAGATGTTTTCATTCTCATTAATTCCTTTAATAAATGGAGCGGCTTCATTTTGCAATACATCAAATGGTTGCAGGCTATAAATGGATTCTGCGCCAAGGAAATTTTTACCATAAACAAAAATATAGAACCTATAATTATTGGAAGTACCATAGTGAGTCCTGATAACATTAAGATCTATAGTATAGGTTAGTGGTATAGAAACTGGTAATAGTAATTGAATGTCGTTCACACTTTGAGTAGATGTGACAGTTAACGGATTAGGTAGACCACAGGAAGGATAGATTGGTACGGTTTCTGCAAAGCAATAGGAATATGGTGGTGAAACTGCTTCACGATAAAAAACTAATCTAGTAAACTGAAGTGTTGAACTCAACATACCATTTGGGAGGGAAATAATAGGGGAGACCCCAGAAACAGTATTTATGTTTTGGCAGTATGATACGCCCAGACCATTTATAGCGATTGGAGCAACTTCAAAAATCTCTATGTCTTGATCTGAACAGCCATTGGCATCAGTATAAGTATAAACTATGTTATGATTATTACTTACCCCCGCTGTTTGTGGATTGAAAAACCATCCACCGGAACCGTTGGTTGAGATTCCTGGGCCGCTAAAAGTACCACCAGAAGGAGATCCGAAGACTTGATAAAGCCTATTTTCAAGAACATAGCTTTTGCGTACGGAAGATTCGCCCGGAGCTGGAATTATATCTGCAGTAGGTACTGGATTAACAATTACATCGACAAAGTCTGTTACAATATTGCCAGCGTTGTCCTCTACTTCAAGTACATATCGAATATTGGCTGTTGGGGAAACAGTTGGACTTGAACTAGTGCTATTATAGCCAACAGGTATAGAAGACCAACGGAATTGATAAAACCCAGTTCCACCACTTGTAGCACCAATCAAGGTTATTGGCGATCCAGAACAGACTGCATTTGTAGGAGCATTAGTGGTACTAACGTTCACGGCAAGCGAAGCTACGGTTAAGGTAAAAGGTGTATTGGATAAAGTCCTTGTTGTACAACCCGTACGTGATACATCTATCCTGTATGTGTAATCTCCTATCACGTCCAGATTTGGATCAGGGCCTTCAGAGGTATTTAGTGTTCTTGTTCCACTGTTGCCGGCTAAGGTATGTACCGTTGCTGGTGGAGATAAGCTATAACCGCCAGGTGCATTTGTAAGAATCAATGCATAGTTGTAATTGTTATCCTGGGTGCTGAGCACATCAATATTCACATTGGTATTCTGAGCGGGCGAGAACGTAGCCGGAGTAACGGTTAGCCCGGTATTAATAGCCGGAAATACATTGAGGTTGGATGAGTTAGCACTTACTAAGTCACTATCATTATTGCGTACAGTAATAGCCCCAGTAGCAAAACCAGCAGGCAATGTAAATACAACCTGATTAGAGGTAAATGACACAATGTTGATGGCAGGAATTGTTACTCCATTTACCGTAACGGTAGGTTGCGTGTTACCACTGGTCGGGCTACCGGTTCCGGTAAAACGCGAACCATTAACGGTTACATTATCAGCAATACAGGTACCCGCTGCGGGTAAGAAACCACTTATAGATGGTCGGTCTTCCGTAGTAAAGGTTATACTTTGGGCGGTGGACACATTCTCAACTCCATCCTCAATTGGATTCATTTCAACATAATAAACCTGGTTGTGGACAAGGGTACCATTTGGGTTTATAGTTATTACTGTGTTTGTACCATTAATGCTGGCGGTAAACGGAACATCAGCCCCTCCATTATTGGTGAGTTTCAGTTCAACCAAACCTCCTTGTATGTCTGCGGGTGTAATAGCAGAATTATCGAGTTTGCGGATGGGTTCATTGAAAGTAAGTACGATGTTACTAACAGCAGAAACATTGGTGGCTCCGTTAGCTGGGTTAAATGTAACCTGAGGTGGTAAGCTATCGCCAGTAGTAAATGTGATACTGGTGGCTGTAGTAGCATTGTTGCTGGCATCTTCTACCGGATTCATTTCTACATAATAAAGCGTGTTACCCGCCAGGTTGCCTGTTGGTGTTACCGTTATAATGGTATTACCACCAGTAAGAGTTGCTGTGAAGGGTACTGCCGCGCCTGCATTGTCAGTAAGTTTTAATTCCACCAAAGTATTGAGTTCGCCCACGGTTATACCAGAGTCGTCTATATCGCGCACAGGTTCGTTAAAGGTTATAATGATCTGCGTAGTTTCTAATACTCCTGTGGCACCGTTTGTAATGTTAAATGAAACAGTTGGCGCTATGGTATCGGGTGTGCTAAAAGTAATTATGCTTTGTGTAGTTTCATTTCCGTCTCCATCTTCTACCGGATTAAGTTCTACATAATAAGTAGTGTTGTTGCTTAGGTCTGCATCCGGGTCAATCGTAATTTGATTAGTACCGTTAAAGGTTGCTGTAAACGGAACCGCTGCCCCGGCATCGTTGGTTATTTTAAGTTCTACAATTCCACCTTCAATGGCGGCCGCGTCAATCGCAGCACCATTGGCTTGAAACACGTTTTCATCGAAGGTGATGACAATATTTGAGTTGATTGCAACATTAATTGCACTGTTGAGCGGATTGAAAGTGAAGGTGGGCACAACAACATCAGAAAAACTGTAGGCGGTTCCTGTAACAGAACCCGCATTAACTGTACCGGAGGCAGTGACATTTGCCTGTGTGAGCGATGGGGTTACTGCGGGGGTTGAAGAATTGACACTGTTATCAATATCTACTACCACAAAAAACCTCCTGGTTTGTGCACCGGAAGACCCGCTGAATGTGGTAATTCCGCCAGTAAAGTTTATTGATGATGCTCCGAATGAAGGTGACCCCACCTCATTAAGCAGATCGGCTGCATCATACCCGTCATTGTTATCAGATCGTACCAATCTCGGGTTGGTGAATCGGCCAATAGGATTTTGATCTAAGACAATTGTCAGAGCAGTAATAGAGTTTGTACCACCCCCGGCCTTATCGAACTGAATACCAAGAATAGCCACACTGGTGGCATTATTGGCAAGCGGAGAAGGCTCCACCCCTGTTGTTAAAGGCGAAATGGAAATATTCTGAGCATAACTACTAGCCCATACAGCAGCAACCAACATTGAGAATAAAAAGCGTGTAAAAAATCTGCTCATACAATCTTAATTAGTTAATTCACCATTTTTATCCATTCTCATCATAAAAACTGAAGCGTACCCGCTTAAGGTGTTAGTACCGCACACTATAATGTCGCCATTGCTGGCTTCGGTAACCCCTGCAGGGTCATCATCGCCAGTTCCGCCCATAGTTTTAATCCAGACTATATCGCCAATGGCATTAACCTTGATTATAAAAAGGTCTTTGCCTCCATTACCTTTCTGGGGTGTAGTAGTCATAGTGCCTACCAAAACAAACCCACCATCGCTGGTGGCGGTGATGGCCTTGCCCGCATCTAGTATTTCGGAGTTATCCTTGTTTTGAGGAGTTGAATTGAAAGATCCAATTCCATCAAAGTATCGATCGCTACCAGGAATGATGGTACCGTTCGCATCGACCCTTAAAAAGAAAATATTCGCTTTCGAACCATCTGTAATCTGGCTATAGGTGCCCACTACGCCATAACCAAAGGCGCGTGATGAAGACGGTTGGATATCGGCTGGTAAAAATAATTGAGTGCTGGTTTCACCCGTCTGACTAAAATTTACCGGAACAGATTGTTCCTTTACAAAAGGTATGGCGAGATAAGATGACGTGAAATCGCCCTGCACATCGGCAATGGCGGTTGCCCAGATGATGTTGCCGTTGGAGTGATGTATTGATTTAGCGTTAGCATATGTATTGGCAAGCAACGGATAGGTTTTAAACCAGGAACTATCTCTACTTTGTGTTAACCCGAAAAGCATTTGCTCCTCGGGTGCATTTTGCTGATTTATAATACCACGTTTAAAGGTACCCAAAATAATAGCTTCACCATTTTCTGTAAGATTTACCGGGCCACCAAAGTAATCATCCTTAACAGGGTGATTTAATGAAAGAGCTTGCTTATCAGTAATGTATAATCTATCTCTTGTTTCCGCGAAATCATTATTAAGTACAAGCACAGCCATCGAAGAAATACTAACATTGGCTGCTTGGTCAACATTGGGGTTTATAATTATACTATCTCCTACAACAATGAAACCGTTTAAGACTTCCCCATTTACTAAAGGTTTGAATGATTTGGCTATAATGTTATTGTACTTATAATAGTCGCCAATCCTGATTCCGAACTCATCCGTTTCAAAGAGAACAGTTTGATTAATGGTACTGTTATTTGAAGGTGAAGCCATATTGGCCAATACGGCAAAACCGCCCGGTATTTTTTCGATGGCGGCAGCTGTCATTGAGTAGGGGCCTTCGTAAAATTTCAGGAAAGTATTTCGCGGTGCCGGATCGGCATTATCCAGATTCTTGCATGTGGTTAGCATGAACGCAGTTGCCAATAAAGTTAATGTGGTTATCTTTTTCATGAACGGTTGCGTAGCTTCTTGGGATTAAACATATTGATAATGTATGACCCCTGTATGGCCAGAGATGAAAGTTTAAAGACCGGGTCGGCATAATATTGCCCCCAGGTGGCTTGTTGATTTTCAAAAGCTGTTTCAGAAGAACTGATTCGCGATAAGCCATGCAAATAACGTACTTCCAGAATCACGTAGCCGCCTCCGGCTTTTGTTTTTATGCCAGTAGCAAGTAAGCCACTAATGTTTATTTTTTCGCGTGTTAGATCGAAGGAGGTTTCGGGAAGGGCGGCTGCTTCATCACGAAAGCGCTCAGACCTTAACGTGCCATTACCCATCAGGTAGCCAACAGAAAAACCACCGGCTACATAGGGATTTAGTTTTTCATTTTGCAAATAGTTATACTGAACACTTATGGGTAGTGCAATCCAGTTCTGCGATTCAACACCCTGTAGAGTTTGAAACAATTCTACATTGTCTGCGTTAAGGCCACGACTTACTTTTTGCTCAAGTTCAAATTTATGTTGCGCATAAAGTAGTTCACCGTGCAAGGTTAGTTTATAGTGTTTACTTTTTCCAAGCCGTAAGGGAACATCAGCCGATGCTCCAAACTGAAGACCAATTGCATATTTGTATTTACTGGAGGCATCGTTAACGGCCGTGATGGTATTTACAACGTTTGGTTGGCTGGCATTTACGCCTAACGCTGCACCAATACGATAAATTTCTTTCGTGCGAAAGGATCTATACAATGCTACAAACTCGGCTGGGTCTACGGCCTCATTAATTTTAAAGTAGTTGTCCGTTTGCAACAACTTAAGCATAGTCTCGTCTGCTCTGCCAGGCTCTTCGAGGTAAATGTAGGTGAGCGTTAAGAGTTTGAGCAAACTGACTTGTTCGGCCTTACCACATACGGCAGAAGTGCTGCTCAGTGCTTTGTTGATCAGGTCTTCCAATTCGTGCAAACGGCCTTGATCGTAAACCGATTGAGCCAATCGCACAGATTGAGCACATGAAGTGGTTTGAGCCGATGTACTCCATGCCAAAGGAATGAAAATCAAGATCAAGTAAAATTTCTTCATAGATTATTTCCCTGCTTTTTTGGTGTTGGTTACGCGTGCATCTATACCCGGATAATTTTCGCAGGTTTTTTGCCATGGATAATCTTCCAGGTTACCTACGTAAATTTCCCATTCATCTTTAGTGAGATTTCGTTGTACTCTTTCACAAAGCAGTGATGCCATTCCATTAAAGTCGGTAGGGTAGGCGTGAATGGTTTGGTCAATTCCTTTTACGGTTTCGCGCACACTGTTTATACCGGCTAATAATTGCGAATCGTCTGGCGAGAAGGTTACGCTCCAAACCCAATCGTGGTCGCTTACGGTAATGGGCTGTTCATTCAGTTTCCTGAAATTCCAGAGTCTTACAGAATAGTCTTTACTGGCTGAAGCCATAAATGTTCCGGCATGGTTGAACTTAATATCTTCAATCTGCGAAGAGTGACCGGGCAAATCGCGGATTACAATTCCATTGCTTACAATTTTTAACAACCCGTTGCGGCTGCCTACCACAATCTGGCGCCCATCGGGAGCAAAACACACGGCCGATAGCCAGGTTGAGATACTCAACCTGGTAACTGCAAAGTTTTTATTGATGTCCCATATATAGAGGGTGCCTTTATCGCCAGCGCCTGCCAGCAGGGTTCCGTTATTATTCAAATCCAATGAAACAATTTTTTCATCTGGGGTAATAACCTCGCGGACGGTCGTAAGATCAGAATACTTTATGCTAAGCCCCGAATTATCGCGTGCGTAAAACCCTTTGCCATCGGGTGTGAAGTGAAGGTTTTCGATATTGTACCTAAAACCCGGAATTTTTCTGGCCGGTACAGATAGGTTGCGCAGGTCATACAGTTCGGCATAATTTGCCTCGGGGTTAGAAGGGTATAGGCCGCCCACTACCAACGTATTTCCATCAGGACTAATGTCTAATGTAAATACCATATAGTCCTGCCGTTTGTCTACAATCATTTCTGCATTCCATTGCTGGTTTGCAAAATTCCAGCGGATAATACGGCCATCGCTTCCGCCCGAGTAGATAACGTTACCTTTATCAGAGGTTTTAAGAACGCGTGCCGCGCCATTGGTGTGAGCTTGTAAACTTTTGGTTAGGGGTTCTTCCCAGTTTTTAAGTGCGGTATATAATCCGCCATATACATCGCTGTTATATTCGTAGCCGCCATACTTTTTGTTAAACACATAAGCTTGTTGCGCTACTAAACCCTCCAAAGCAAGATCGTTGCCCAGTTCTTTCGATTTAATGGCCATAGCTTTTGCGGCTGCCAGGTATTTTTCGCGCTCGGCACGTTCAGCATTCCGGTCAGCCCGTTCGGCATTGGCATTGGCTTCACCTTCTGCTTTGCGAGCTGCAATTGCATTTAAATCAGCTTGTGCTTTCTGTTTTTTTGCCTCAGCCTCGGCAAGTTCAGCCTGTACTCTTCGCTTTTCAGCCTCTTCTCTCTGAAGTGCTTCGGCCTCCCGTGCTTTTATAGCAACTAACCTGGCCGAATCAGCTGCATCTCTTTCTCTCTGTGCTATCTCTTTTTGTCTTAGGGCTTCAGTTTCATTTAGCTTAGCTAATTTCTCATTGTTTATGGCAATTTCAGCCTGCCGCTCTGCCTCTGCCTGTTGCATAAAGGCATACACAAATGCTACCAGCGCAATTGCTGCCAATGAACCAAACACAATGGCGGTAATGCGGGCGCGTTGCAGTTTGCGTTTGGCCTCCAGTTCTTTAATGCGCTGTTCGGTATCAAATTCTTTCTTGGAATATTCCAGGAAGATCATGGTTCGCTCAAAGGCCGGATGGTAGCGTTGGCCCCACACCAAAGTAGGTTTGTGTTTGGCTTGCCAGTTAAGCGCTAACTGCAAATCGGGCGGGCGCCACAGGCCGGCTTTACCTACCTGGTATTGCGAGGAGGCTTCGGCCAAACGTAAATACATTTGTACGGCCTCACTCTCATCATCCACCCAGTGTTTCAGACGCACCCAAATGCGCATCAAACTTTCGTGCGAGATGTCGATCATCGACTTAGAGCCTAATTCAATGCCGTACGCTGGTGTTAACAATGAGCGACCCGGTTCGCGGAATTTTTCAATTACGGCTACTACATCGGCTTCCGATACATCGGCAATGGATGCAATTTCATTTAAGCGTGTCGGCCTTCGAATACCAAAATTCTCGCCTCGCTTTTCGGTAATGGCTTTAAACAGGATTTCGCAAATGCGTTGCTGCTCTTCATCTAACTCGTCATACGCTTCGTTGGCATGCATCGAAAGCGCTTCCGACATGGTACCGATGGCCTCATAATGTTTCAGGTCAACCGGTTCGCTTTCGTAGTCGCGGTATTTGGCCCAATAACTCCAGGTGCGCATGAGTGCGTGTTGCAGAATGGGTAACTGATCGGGATTATCGCCCAGGTCGTTTAACAGTTGTTGGGTTAAACGCGGAGTTATTTTAGCATTGCCTACTGCAACAGGGCCTTCAATGGCTCTGCGTTTCTGATCGCGCGTCATTTGCGGAATCAGGTAGTGGCTATCGTTAATCTTACGGGTAAGTTCCGGAAACTGGGCACACTCACCAATAAAATCCGAACGCATGGTAATGGCCACATAGATAGGGGCATCTTCATAGTTTACAGCTTCCATCAACAGGTTGATGAAGGCCAGCGATTCGTTTACGGAGTTAGGATCGGTGCTGTCTTTAAAACGAAAGAGTTCTTCAAACTGATCGACTAAAATAAGATAGTTAACATCTTCCTTTCTGCGCGATTGCTGAATGGCTTCTACCAAACCCAGCGAACTACTTCTTAATAGAGTAGAAACAATGGTGCGCTTTATTTTTTTATCTTCAGCATCGGCCGCATTATAATCTTTAACTGTTTTAAGAAGCGATTCGGCCAGGTTATCGATCGGGCCGGCACCGGGGCGGGTTACAACCACTTCCCAGTTAGGGCTTGCATCGGTCAGGAATCCTCCGTAAAGAATGGGAAGCACGCCACAATAAATAAAGGATGACTTACCACTTCCGGAAGGACCGATAACACCTACAAAGCGGCTTTTGGAAAGTTTGAGTAGTACTTCATCGCTCTGGCCTTCGCGGCCAAAGAACAAATGACTCTCTTCAATTTTAAATGGCCGCAGACCAGGGAAGGGATTAACCGTTCCTACCAGCGTACCATGTTCGTCTACCATCTGGCTCATAGTTTTATGAGTTTATGTCTTGTAAAAAGTTTTTAAGGTTTTCGAGCGAGCGATTAGTATCGCCAGCTATCAACGTCAGGTTCTGATTTTTAAATCCATCCAGTGATGAATTACCGGCTGCCACAATGGCCTTTCCCTGAATCGGTTTTTTTCTTCCAAACCCTGGAGCTTTTAACAGGTCGAGCACTTTCATGCGTACCCATTGATCGTTTACTTTTCCTTTGAAGATGATAGCACCATCGAAGTTGCGCAGGTTTTCGATGTGTTGCTTGCGTACATCCAGTAATTCGCCTTCAAAGGCGGGTATTAAAACTTTGAAACCGGATTTTTCAATGGCTTCGCGAAAGGGTCTCACTTCCTGATCGTCTATCTTATCGTGTACGAGGTAAATGGATTTGCCACCCGACTCGTCTACATTTTTACGCTCCTGCGATTCGAGCAATTCTTCGCGCATAATGTTTTTAAAATCTTCCAGCGGGTTTTGTAAAATTTCTGCGCCTTCCTGTGCTTCGGTATTGCGTTTTAATGTATCGATAAAGGCACGTTGTTTATCGCTGGCATTTTTCAGGTTTTGTGAAATCCAGATAAGGCGTGAAAACTCCTGTTGTTTTTGTTTTTTTTCCAGGGCTACTTCGGCCGAGATTTGGTTTTGTAGATCAACAATCGATCGATCGCTGCCTTCCGGAATTTCGCCATAGGCACTGCCTACCAAATGTACCGATAGGGAACATTCTTCCACATCTTTGCGCACAATGCGCATAACTTCACTTACGTGCGAAGGAAGTGTGTTTTTTGGAAGTACAATATACCCGTGGCGTTGTAGTTCCCGCTTAATAATGTTGCGTTGTACCGATAAATCGTGGCCTGTTTCAGCTAAGTAGATGGACTTGCGTTTATAAATATTCTTTACCGATGATTTAGCGTCACCTTCATTCAGAATCATCAAGGCTTCGTGAATATCGTAAGCCAGGTCAACCAACTTCATCCAATATTGTTTCTCTGCTTCCTGGCTAAAAAAATCAGAATATTCTTTTTGAAGACCGGTTTCAGTATCGAGCTGATACATTTCGTACCCGATCATATCGCGCAGGCGTGGCGGCTGTTCGGGTAACGAGAGCGGAGCCTTCATTACTTTAAATACCCGGTTAATTTTAGACTCGGAAGAATTTTTATAAAATGTTTCAAGGTTATCGAGGCAACGGCCAGAAAGGGCAAACTCTTTGGTGAGTATGGGTACCAGAATAGCGGCATTATTTAATGCCGGTGCAGTGGCCGAATCAAATTCTGACTTGAGTATAATGTTGGGTTTATGGCCTTGCACCTGCGTGAGCATCAATTCCAGAAATTTTTTAAACTGGGTAACCCAACCCATTTCGCTTTTCTGTGCGGTTTCATTGTCTTTCTCGGCAAAGGTGATTAGTACATCAATTTCAAAAGCCATAGTTTAAAAAATTTAGGTTGCAGGTTGTTTTTCGGGTTGTTCAGTAATATTGTGGATCAGGCCCTGGGCCAGTTCATGGTGATTAGCCAATACAAAATAGAAATCGACCAGGCTTATTTTAAAAAGTACAGTTCGTTCAAGTGCTTGTACCTGATTGATAACCGGGGTAGGGCCTTCCTGAAACAGATCGCCATACACATCGCCCGGGTTCATATTCATTACCAGTTGCCCATCGTTTATCAATTGAGCATTTCCATGTGCCATTATTAAAATGGGCATTTCTTCTGATTGAGGAATATTGAATTTTTCGGTTGCTTTAAGTGTAATGGGTTGAATTTTATCGGCTAAATCGCTAAGTACTTTTCCCTGTATGTGGTAAAAAACAGGAATGGATTTAATCAACATGATCATTTCGATATACAGGAAAAATCCATCATCCAATCCATCCAGTAATTGATTGTTTTCGATGGAAGAATCAAGGAATTTTTTGTCTTTATAAGGAAGTCTTTCGGAAATAGACTGGTAGGCAGCTTTATCTTTATTGTAAATAACCCATGCAGTAGTTTCTTGTAGTAGTTTATCGCTGTTAAACATCTGACTAACAAGCCCACGGCTTACGCGGAAGTTAGGAATGTATGCGCAGGCATGTACGGCACATACTTTAGTCCAGCGGTTGTTATAATTAAAATCGCGATTAAGAATATAATTAATAACCTGAATGGGTGTGTAGCTCTCGCGCGGAAAATACGTTTGTAGTTGTTCTAACTTCTTTGGTGTAGGCGAATCATCCAGCAGAGGTATAAGGGTTGGCTTCAAATCCTGATCTACAAACAGATCTAATAACTCAAGTGCATATTGCACACTGTCGGGTGTTCCTAATTCTAAATTTTCTTTTACGAGTTGTACGGATTCCGGATCATACAATAATGAAAGCAGTAAACTTAGGTGATCAAAATTATCGCGAACTTCTTCACGTAATGCTTCGCGCAGGTATTTGTAAATAGGTTCATCAGGAAGTTCGTGCAGGGCAGCAAGATTCCAGAGTGTTTTACTCATCTCGGCATCGAGTAATTCTTTAACGGCCAACGCTTCGCGGCCACTTGCCCGATAGTTGATATAGCGTAAAGAATAGAGAATTTGTTTTACTATGCGTTTATCCGGGTAATCAATTTTTTTCCAGAGTAACTGCAAACTTTCCTGGCCCGGAATATGACCCATAATCTGAATGAGTTTGAGCATAACCAGATCGTTTTGCCCCGACTTATGAAAAGCTGTTTCCAACACAGCAAGAGCAGGAGGTCCCGCCTCTTTTAATGCCGAAGCAGCCTGATGCGCATAACGAGGCGAAGCCAGTAATTCAACTAATACATTCCAGGTTTCGGGGCGCTTTACTTTTCGGGCTGTAAGTAATGCTTCTGTTCTTACTTTCGGGTCAGCATCGCGCATTAGTTCCAGCAAAATGAAAATGGTTTTTTGGTTGGTAAGTTTGCGCATTAACTTAGCCGCCAGCAGTCTGTCTGTTTGTTTAACCGATTTACTTAGCTTCATCAGTTTTTCAACTGGTATAGAAAGCAGGTCGCTGTCTTCGGCCATGCCAGCTGCCTGGGTGGCAAGTCCTTTTATTTCATTTTCAGCGGTGAGTATTCCCAGTTCTTCAATTTTTTTACGGGCAAACTGCGAAACTTTTTTTGAAGAACTCTCGGCCAATTGTAGCAATGAGGTTTCGAAGAGAGCCGGCTCCAGTTTCTCCATCAGCTTCAGTCCGTAAATAATTTTATCTTCAGCTGTACTGCGTACTTCTTTTTCCAGCACACTATCTAAGGTGTATTCTTTAACCAGGTTTTTCTTAACGGTTAATTTGTTTTTAACCAGCGAACTCTGCAAAGTTTCCCGGTAGCCTTTATGCATGCGGTTAGTAATCCAATACCATAACACCAGAATGGGAATGGTAAAGGCAGTAATAGATAATACGGTAAAAATATCGAATGAGTTAATCAACACAATAATACCCCCTGCCAACAAACTGGCAAATGCGGTTACCGTACCTTCAATTTTAGTTTGGGCATCAATACTGATGGATCGATCTATGGGTACATAGTAGAATTTGAATGTTGGGTTATCCAGCGCTTCGCGCAACGAGTTAATAAACAACTTACTCATGGCTACTGCAATAAAAAAGAATGTAATGGTACCCTTTTCTCCAGTTGTAAGATCGTATCCAAAATAAGAACCCAGAGCAAAGGCAGCTCCGGTAAAAATGAGGAGGATGATGGGGTTAATCAGCAAGGAAACCCGCAATCCGTAGTCCTGATTAATACGATTAGTAACAAACGTGGTAAACAAGAAACTGAAGATAACCACCGTTGCTTCAAAAAGGCTTAAGAAAATGGCCAGCCTGTCATTATCGAGTTGATCACCTTCTGTGTATTGAATGGTAGTGGCGTTAAAGAAGGTATAATCCACAAATCGTAACGCAATTAGTGAAACGGTAATAAAGAGTGAAAGGGTGAGTATATACTTGTTGGAAAAGAACTGCCCAAGGGTAAGTTTTTTTATTTCCGATTCGCTTTTAATCGCTCGTTTACCAGATGCGAGGTACTTGCGTGAAAGAATTACGAATAGTGCGAGGTATCCAATAATACTTACTAATCCGATTGCGTAAAGCGATTCGGGCTCAACACCAGAACTTAATAGGATTGGGATGGAGAAGAAGGAAATAATAGCAGCTATGTCTGTTCCTACATCTACACTACCAACCAAACGCCTGGAGTCGCGTACATTAAACATGCGGTTAAACGAACCCCAAAACACAAGTTGAGTTACAAAAGTGAACGGAAGGATGAGGGTAAAACCAAAATAGAAAAGCAGGTTGGTGTCTTGTACATAGGGCTCTCCAAACTCAATAAATCCGGTAAGCAGAATAACTAACAACAGGTTAAAAACAGCGAGGGCCGTGAATGGAATACGGCCCTGAAGAAAATTATAAAGTATGGTTATTAAAACACCAATACCCCCGGATATAGCCAGTGCTTGCGGAAGGTCGGTTCGTTCATCAAAGTGCGCCAGAAACAAGGTTAGCGAAGCAACCGAGACGGTAGCTAGAAAAAGCCCCATCAAAAAACTCATAATCAACAACAGCGATACCTGACCCGTTTCATCAGGCTCAACATCCAATACGCTCCATAGCCGTTTAAGCATAGATTGGGGTTTAATCTTTAAAATTTGCACATTTCATCGAAAAATCCTATTCAATTAACAGTTGATTTGATTGATGTGATCATCTGATTAATAGAGGGTTGAAAGTGAAGATACTTTATAGTCTACGCACTCTGCCGATAATTTGTACAAACCAGTGTGTGTATTACTGTGTAGCGCAGGTAGGTAAGCAGAATGGCTATGTTATTTTTCGAAAAAGAAGGGAACAGTCGCCATAGCTAAGAAAACGGTAGTGGTTGGCCAGCGCCTCGTTATAAATATTTCGCCAATCTGCCCCAACAAATGCCGCCACTAATAAAATAAGCGTAGAACCAGGCTGGTGGAAATTGGTTATCAAGGCATCTACTACCCGAAAGGAATATCCCGGCATTATATAAATAGCGGTTTCTCCAATCAAGGTCTGAGTCTTTTTCGCATCTATATAATTAAGCACGTGTTGCAACGCCTGGGGTACAGTAATGTGTTGGGGCAACGTGTAGGCATCTTGCTGGCTTATTTGAAATAAACTTTCTTGATTACCCATCAGCTTAACGCCAAACCAATACATACTTTCAAGTGTGCGAACCGAGGTTGTGCCAACAGCCACAGTAAACCGGCTATTCAATAAGGCAACAATATTATCGCGGGTAATTACAATCTGCTCCTGATGCATAACATGTTCCTGGGCATGATCTGCTTTTACGGGTTGAAAAGTTCCGGCACTTACGTGGAGAGTTAGGTATTCGGTATGATGGCCGGCCTGTTTAAGTTGTTGAAGCACCGAATCTGTAAAGTGAAGCCCGGCTGTTGGTGCTGCCACAGCGCCTTTATGTTTTGAGTAAACCGTTTGGTAGGCCTGCTGATCGAACGGTTCTGTTGCCCGGTTAAGATAAGGAGGCAGGGGAATGTCTCCGCTCTTTGAAATAATTTCAGCAAATGATTTTACTTCCGGTGTCCAGCTAAACTCTACGATGCCCTTGGTGCGGTTAACCAACCGTGCGGTTAATGTAAAATCTGGATGATTGCTCGTAAGCGTTTGGGCATCCGGCCAACGTTTAAGATTGCCAATAGTGCATTGCCATGTAGCGGTGCCTGTAGCTTCCATTGCTTGCTGTAAAATTGCAGATGGTGTAATGGGGTGGAGCAGGAACACTTCAATGATTGCCCCCGTTTCTTTTTTAAATCGTAAACGTGCCGGAATTACTTTGGTATTGTTAAAAAAGAGTGTACTGCTGGCCGGAAGGTGGTGTACAAGCTGATTAAATTGGTTGTGGAATATTTTACCATCTTTATAAACCAATAATTTTGATTGATCGCGGTGAGCCAATGGAAATTGCGCAATACGATGATCGGGCAGATCGTACTCATAGTCTCGCATCAGAAGGTTTTTTTCTTCGGCCATTTCCAGCAAAGGTATTAAAGCCTGCTGGTCATCTGTAAATAATTGGCCATCTTCACCACACTTTTTTAAGATATGGCATTACTGGCAGAACTACATAAGCAGGTTTTCGAATTCTCCTTCAACGCACGCACATCGCGCGGAGCTATGAAGGATAAAACCTCGTGGTTTATCCGGTTAACCGATAGTGCTGCAACCGGAACAGGCGAGTGCGGCCCGTTGCCGGGATTAAGCCCGGAGCTGACACCGGATTTTGAAACAGGTTTGCAACAGTTGGTTGATACAATTAATCAAAAACAATTAGCCCTGCCGGAAGGCAACGATCTAAAATCGGTAAGCGAATGGATCGGTAATCACTTTCGCGATCAGCCATTAAGTTCATCGGTATTATTTGCGCTGGAAATGGCTTTGCTCGATTTAGTAAATGGCGGGCAGAAACTGATTTTTAAAAACTCCTTTACGGAAGGTGTGCCCATTCCTATCAACGGGTTAATCTGGATGGGCGGCCTGGATTTTATGCTGCAACAGATTGAAATTAAAATCCGTGATGGTTTTACCTGCATTAAGCTAAAAGTAGGCAGCCACGATTTTGAAAAGGAGTGCGATGTGTTGCAATACATCCGCAGAAAATATTTTCGCGAAAGCATTACTATCAGATTGGATGCCAACGGGGCGTTTAAACCCGAAGAAGTTTTGGATAAACTGAACCGGCTTGCGAGGTACGATATTCATTCCATCGAGCAACCGATTAAGGCCGGTCATGCATTTATGCCAGAGCTTTGCAGGCAATCGCCCATACCCGTTGCTTTGGATGAAGAACTGATTGGTGTAAATACAAAGCAGGCCAAAACTGAATTGCTGGAGCGGATAAAACCGCAATACATTATTTTAAAACCAACGTTGCACGGTGGCCTTGCCGGTTGTGCAGAGTGGATTGAAGTGGCAGAAGGCATAGGATGTGGTTGGTGGATTACCTCGTCATTGGAGAGCAACATCGGGTTAAATGCTATTGCCCAGTTTACAGCCAATTACCCAATTACCATTCCGCAAGGGCTGGGTACGGGTATGATTTATAGTAATAATGTGGAGGGGCGGTTGGTGGTGAGTAAAGGAAGGTTGGTCTTTGACAAAGGCCTTAATTGGGCTGATTTTCAATAACCAGACATAATAAACTAAATATTTTAGTTTTTATTCTTGCTTTTTCAGAATAAGCATCTTTACTTAGCTAAAATTATTAGCTAATGCACGATTTCAAGCTTAAAATCGAGACTAAAAAACTGCAATCAGGCAGGTTTCAGGTAAACTTCAGCACAGGTTGTGAAGGCGGATATTATGGCTACCTGCTGGCCGAACCTAAGACAGCCGTAAGTGATATTATTTCTAAAATCAACCGGCACATTTCGGCTTTCGATAATTCCGAAAGGTATTTTCAACGCAACCTGTTCTCGCTAGGAAACAGAGAGGCTAACCGGGGTCGTATTCTGATTTTTAAACGCTAACGATATGGTAAAACTGAATGAAAACATCCGGATTTTACGCAGGCGTCTGTCGCTTACGCAAGATCAGTTCGCGCAAAAGTTAGGTATTAAACGATCATTGGTGGGAGCCTATGAAGAAGGCCGGGCAGAGCCGCGTTTAGAGTTGTTGCAGAAAATGGCTGAGTTGTTCTCTATGTCTGTTGATGAATTGATCGGGCAGGATTTTTCGGCTGGCGCAACTCCTATGGTAAAATCGTATGAACGCGGTAAAGAAGTGGTAGTGGTTACCGTTGATGCACAACAAAAACACAATATTGAATTTGTACCCGTAAAGGCAGCAGCGGGCTACCTGAATGGTTATGCCGATGTAGAGTATGTAAAAGAGCTACCGCTTTTCAGTTTACCAAACCTGAAACAGGGTACTTATCGTGCATTCGAAATAAGTGGCGACTCCATGCTGCCGTTAATGCCCGGTTCGATTGTAGTGGGTGAATATGTGGAGAACCTGAAGCATATAAAAAACGGCAAGACTTATATTCTTGTAACCGAACGTGAAGGTATTGTGTACAAGCGGGTTTTTAATTACCTGGAAGAAAATGGAAACCTGTTCTTAGTTTCGGATAACCGGCAGTATGCACCGTATCAGCTAAGGGGTGAAGATGTGCTGGAAGTCTGGGCTGCGAAAGCCTACATCAGTGTGCAGTTCCCCGATGTAGCCGAAAACCAGGATGTAACAGTTGATCAGTTGGCGAGTGTGGTGCTCGATCTTCAAAAAGAGATACTCGACCTGAAATCAAAGAAATAAAACTTAGCGGTTTACTTTGCCCGTCCTTTCCTTCAATTGAGGAGAGGCGGGTGGAAGGTTTTTTGAGTTACGAATTACGAGTTTGGAATTTTGAATCTTAAATCTTCAATTGTTTTGACACGATTAATCTTTCCACTTTGGGTATAAATAAATTGTTCAATCTGGTAAATTGATTTTGGGTTTTCATATCGTGAAAGAGTTTGATCAAGTTCTTTCAATAACAATTCATTTATTTCTGGCAACAACTTTCCTTCAACAACCAATACCACCGATTCGCCAAACTGCGGGTGTGGCAATCCGGTAATAAAAAAACGATTTCGGATTTTTATATTTTCAAATACCCGGGCTATAGCAGATTCAACCTGTTCAGGAATAATCTTTACACCACCGCTGTTGATTACACTATCGATTCTTCCCAACCAGCGAAATTTATTTTTACTAACAAACTCAACCAAATCGTTGGTGATGATGGGTTCGTGACCCAGGTGTGCAGCTTTAACGATAAGACAACCTCTTTCGTCCCTGTCAATTTCAAAACCAGGAAGAATCTGAAACGTGTTTTCTACTAAACCATTTATTTTTTGAAGCGCAATATGCGTAAGTGTTTCCGTCATGCCGTACGTGGCATACATGGTATTGGTAAATGGTTGTAACGCTTCGCGGGTTTGTTCAGACAAAGGCGCTCCGCCAATAATTACGTTTCGGATTTCATTTAGCCTTTCGCGCTGTGGAGATTTTAGTATGGATTCCACCTGATAGGGGACAAACGCTGCAAAATCAATTTGTAGTTCTGTATTTAAAGATTGAAGCGGGTTGGCTTCTGGCGATGTAACAATTATGTTCATACCTGTTTCCATTGCACGCACCAGCATCATCAATCCTGCCACGAATGAAATTTCTAAACAAACCAATGCTGTTTGTTTAGGTTTAAGGCTAAGATACTCAGCAGTAATGCGGGCGCTGGTTTTTAACTGTTCTCGTGTAACGTGTATCTGCTTCGGTGTTCCGGTAGAACCGGATGTTTGCAGCGTAAACTCAGTTTGCCCGTTCAACCATTGCTCACAAAAGCGAATGGCTGAAGATTTTTCAGCCACTCCGTTTTTGATTTCATCAAACGTATAACGCTTATCGTTTTCCAGCAACCAGGGCATTGCTTTATCTGATTATATGCTTAGGGGAACTTTGGGTACTTGGAGAAGTCGGGATCTCTTTTTTCAAGGAATGAATTTTTACCTTCTTTCGCTTCATCACTCAGGTAATAAAGCAGGGTAGCATTGCCGGCTAGCTCCTGAATACCTGCTTGCCCGTCAAGTTCGGCATTGAATGAACTTTTAAGCATGCGTATAGCCAACGGACTTTTCTTTAAAATCTTTTTGGCCCATGCTACATACGTTTCTTCCAGTTTATCTAGCGGTACAACTTTGTTTACAAGACCCATGTCTAATGCTTCCTGTGCATCGTACTGATCGCACAAATACCAGATCTCACGCGCTTTCTTTTGTCCCACAATACGCGCGAGGTAAGAAGCACCAAAACCGCCATCAAAACTTCCTACTTTAGGGCCGGTTTGTCCGAAGCGTGCATTTTCTGCAGCAATGCTCAAATCACAAACTACATGCAACACATGCCCGCCACCAATTGCCCAGCCTGCTACAGCGGCAATTACCGGTTTGGAAATGGAACGGATAATTTTTTGCAGGTCAAGAACATTTAATCTTGGAACAGTATCGGTGCCCACATAGCCGCCATGCCCGCGCACACTTTGATCGCCACCGCTGCAAAATGCTTTACCGCCTTCTCCGGTAAGGATAATAACACCAATTGATTCGTCTTCACGACAAAGCAACATGGCATCAATCATTTCCTGAACGGTTAATGGGGTAAACGCATTGTGCACCTCAGGCCTGTTAATGCTGATGCGCGCAATACCTTCGTATTTATGAAATAATATTTCTTTGTACTCCTTTACAGATTTCCAATCGTATTTAAGTTGCATAACTCTTTTTTATAGCTTGTTTAAATTCATTAAATGCACGGGTTGCTGTTTGCTGATCGCTTTTGATTTCCAGTATTTTAGTACGACCATCAAAAGTATAAAACTCTTTTAAAGCCAGATTAAGTTCTTTTAGATTAGTAGCAGATAAATAGACATGACTAAACTCTTGAGCAAGATGTTGGGCGGTAAGCTGTTGCTTCGTAACAAAAAGATCATCTTTCTCGGCTACCTGCCCCGGGCCATCAATTAAATTAAAAATTACTCCTCCATGGTTATTAATAACCACCACCCGCAGGTTGGGTACTAAATAGTTATGCCAGAAAGCATTGCGATCGTAGAAGAAAGCAAGATCGCCAGTAAGCAACACGTTTGGCACATCGCTACCCATGGCGTGACCAACCGTTGTACTGGTGCAACCATCAATACCACTGGTGCCCCGGTTGGCATATACATGTATGCCTTTTTGCTTTTCGGTTAATCCAATCAAATTGGCATAGCGTACAGACATGCTGTTGGCTACATGAAAGTTACAACGTACGGGTAATGTTTCGAGTATAATCTTTACTGCCTGTAATTCCTGAAAGGAACTACTCGCAAAATGATTTTGATAACTTCGTACTGTGCGATGTTCTTCGGCTAACCATAATTTGGTGAAGTTTGTTTTTTTCTGAAGTTCAAACTTGGTGACGTTGGGGGTGTTGTTTAAACTTGAAAAAAATGTTTTCGCATCACAGGCAATTGTTTTTGTGAGTGACTGAAAGGGGTCTGGTACAACACCCGAGGGTTGAATATGCCAATGTTGTGCCGGTGGAAACCTGCGTAAAAATTGTTTCAGGTTTTTTGAGATAACCGATTTGCCAAACGTGATAAGCAGTTCGGGCTGTAAACTTACTTTGATTGAATCCGGTGCATGTGCCAAAAATACATCCGCAAAGCGAATTGTTTTTGATGATGGATGAAAATTAGAAATTACATCGCCAACCAAAGTTGCCTGATGTACTTCGCAAAACCGGGTTACGGTTTTTAATAAGGCAGTCTGGTTTTCCTGTTGGCCGGCAATGATTAATATCCGGGTAGTGCCTGCCAGTTGTTCTGCTAATTTTGCTTTGCTCTCTTTTGGAAGTTCTGGGTGCGAGGCTTCAACCTGAACTACTTTTATTTTTTTATTGAATTTTATTTTTTCTCCGGCTTGCGGATACAAAGGCTCGCGCAAGGGTACATTAATGTGAACCGGACCAAATGGATAAGTTTGAGCAAGTATAATTGCTTCATTTACTACCCGATGAATATGCCACACCGAATCGGGATGTGTATAATCAGAAGGGAGATTGTATGTACGTTTTACATGTGTGCCAAAAATATTTTCCTGACGAATGGTTTGACCATCCCATTGATCAATCCATTCTGCCGGACGATCGGCTGTAAAAACAAGAAGTGGAACCTGCTGAAAAAAAGCCTCAGCTATAGCGGGAGCAAAATTGTAAGCCGCACTACCCGAAGTACAAACCAACACGGTGGCTGAATGTGTTTGTTGTGCAAGTCCTAACCCGATAAACCCGGCACTTCGTTCATCGCTAAACGTTCGGCAGGTAATTGCAGTTTGCTTTGCGAAGGCGAGTGTAAGGGGTGCACATCTTGAGCCAGGGCATAATACAGCATTTTGTATTCCATGCCGGGCACAGATTTCAGCAATATCATAAATGGGTTGATGTGCAGTCACTTAGTAAACAAGTTTTTTCAGATTCTCCATTTTCATTACCGTTTCTAACCATTCCTGGTTTGGAATAGAATCAATTGTAACACCAGCACCTGCATACGCGCGTACGCGATCAGCAAAGAATTGCAAACATCGCAGGTTTACAAACAAGTGCGATTGATTTTGAATATTGAGAGGACCAAGATAGCCACTATAGAATTGTCTGGAATACCCTTCCTGATTTTCAAGGAATTCCAGAGCAGGTTCAAGGGGCATACCACACACGGCCGAAGTGGGGTGCAAGAGTTTAAGCATGACAGAGCCAAGCTGAGGAAAATTGGTTGCCTGCATATCAACTTCAAAGTCAGTTTTCAGATGCATTACGTTACCGGCTACAATGGTTTTAGGCCCATGTTCATCATACTCGCGCAATCTTATTTTTTTGAAACAACTAATAATATACCGGCTTACCAGGGCTTGTTCTTCAATTTCTTTTTGTGTCCAGGCAACTGTTTTAAGATTCGTATCGGGAGAATAGGGGAGAGTTCCGGCCAGTGCTATCGTCTTAAATTTGTTTTGTGAAACGCTTACCAGTAACTCGGGTGTGGCGCCCATCCAGGTGCCGGTTTGGGGCGAAGAGACAAATGAAACAAATGCCTGTGGATGGTTTTCACACAATTGTTCGAACACTTTTATGAAATCAATTTGCTCATTGTAAGGAGAGTCTTCAAAACGGGATGGGACTACTTTTTCAAATATGCCCGATTCTATTTTAGCGACACTGAGTTTAACTAAATCCTCATAGTTAATATCATTTGTTGGTGTGGCTGTAAGAAAGTGATATTTTTCGTTTTGAATTTTTGAACTGAGCGGGTTAGGTAATTCTCCCTTAGTTAGTTTTCCATCGGTAAATTGGTATAACGATTCAGCCGGGAAAATTACTTTTTGATTCGTGGGATGAAAGGGAGCAAAGGCAAACCCGGAAATGTCTCCTTCCAGGTTAACTTCATTTGCGAGTATAACTTCTTTTGTGATCAGTAGAAATTTTTCAGTAGTACCGGGTGCCCGCCAAAGACAAAATGATTTTCCGCGTTGCAACGCATCAGCAACTAATCCGGTAATAATTTCGGCTTCGGTGTTAATGGCTATACGGGGTGTTGAAATCATCCTATCGCTTATCTAATACGGCCAATGTTATGCGGCTTATGCAAACAAGTTCCTGTTTTTCATTTACAATTCTTATCTCCCATAGCTGTGTTCTTTTACCAATATGAATAGGCCTTGCGGTTCCGGTAACAAATCCTTCGCGCACACTTTTAATATGATTGGCATTAATTTCCAGACCTACGCAATATTGAACGGTTGTGTTTACACAGCAGGTAGCTGCAATACTACCCAGCGTTTCGGCCAGTGTTACCGAAGCGCCACCATGCAATAACCCTAAAGGTTGTTGTGTTCGGTGGTCAACCGGCATGCGGGCTTCCAGAAAATCATCCCCTATTCGGGTGTATTCAATACCAAGATGAGCTACCATGGTATTAGCCGATAGCGCATTTAGCTTTTCGAGGGTTACTGCTGAAGTGAAAACAGGCATAAATCGGAATACTTGGGTTAAAACAAATTCCTTATTTTTGCGCCCAATTTATAACAGATACCTCAAAACTCAGTTAGAAATTGACGACTAAAAAAATATATCTAATCCGGCACGGTCAAACCGATTTTAACCTGAAAGGTATTGTACAGGGCAGTGGTGTAGATTCTTCCCTGAATGATAGGGGAAGAGCTCAGGCAGAAGCATTCTATGAAACGTACAAGAATATTGCGTTCGACAAGATTTATACATCGGCATTAAGGCGAACAAGGGAGTCGGTTATCGGATTTATTGAAAAAGGAATACCAACAGAGTGCCTTAGTGGCCTTAATGAAATAAGCTGGGGAACCAAGGAAGGGCAACCCATTACCCCTGAAGAGGATGCCTATTATCATTGGATGCTTGATCAATGGCGTTTAGGGAATACGCACGAACGAATTGAAGGTGGAGAGAGCCCGGAAGATGTTACAAAACGACAAGATCCGACTTTAACTCATATTCTTAACCAATCCAACGAAGAGAACGTTTTGATTTGTATGCATGGCCGGGCCATCCGAATTTTACTTTGCCGGTTACTCAACTATCCCCTGAAAAGCATGGATATGTTTGAACATGAAAACCTTTGCCTTTATTTATTAGAGCAAAGTGGTGCTTGTTTTACCGTGCGTAAATACAACGACACAACACATTTAAAAAACCGGGTAACAGAAGCTGCTGAGGTTTAGGATTGAGCTTTTGTGGTGGTAAGCAGTTCTAACTCGGTGCGCGCCTTACTGTCTATGCTGTTTTTGTACTCATGTTTCTGAAAGCTAAGGGCCAGTTCAAAATACCTGCGTGCGTTTGTAAAATCTTTTTGCTCTTTGGCAATGTATCCTAATTGCAGGGCTGAGTTGGCGCCAAAATACCAGGGATTATTCTTCGTCATGTCGATGCTTTGCTGATAAAACAATTTAGCCGCGCTAAGTTCGCCTGTGCCGTGGGCAAGTCTTGCTTTGCGATAGTAATATTCAGTTTGTTCTTTAGCCGAAGGTAAATCGGTTGGTGTTATACTTTGCAGAACAGCGTTAGCTTCTTTGTAATAGCCGCCATCGGTACTAAAGCGAACCTTACTTAATTTTTTATTGGGAAGGCTTCCGGTTTCTAATTGATAGGATGCATACCGGTCGGGTTCGGCTTTGGCACTTCCGGTAGTTTTAGCTTTATCAAAATAGAACTGTGCCTGACGCGAATCGTTTAGCAGCCAATAGTTAAGGGCAATTTTAAAGTGCGAATCTTTTTTAAAACTTATACTTGGATAGGTATCAACAAATTTCTTAAAGGCCTCAATTGAACGGGTATATTCTCCTTTTTGTAACAGAACTTCGCCCCGTAAATAATTGATGTAATGCATAGGCAGCCCTTGCGTTTGCTGGTCTATTCGATAGATCATCTGCAGGGCCTCTTCGCTTCGGGCATCCTTTATCAGCATGTTTACACCCATAAACAGGAGTAATCGGTTTTCGGGTTGTTCTTTCAGGCAATCGCGTATGCCAACAGCCGCTTCGGTAAATTCCTGATTTAAAAATCCTTTTACAGCAAAAAACAAAATACTGGCTTCTATACTTAACGATGAGGGTGAGTTGCGTAAATCAGTAAGTAATTTTTGACCTGTTGTTACAGAACCTTTCAACCCCAGCAGGTTCATAAACCATTGATATTTTTCGGGTACGGCACCTACCATTACCTGTATGGCTCCTGCAGTTTTTTTTATCGGAATAAAAGCCGGAAATTTTTTTTGACAATCCATCACCAACTGGTTGGCCTTGCGAATGGAGAGTACAGCATTTACTTCCTGCCCCAGATTTAAGTAACAGAATCCACGCTGTAAGTGTATTTCGGCTTGCAGGAAAAGTGTTTCGGCTGAAGGAGAAAGTCCTTCCAGGTATTTTATCCGTGTTTTAAATTGCTCATCAAACCCTGCAAAGCGGGCATGATCTTCTGTAATTAATATTTGCAGGGTTTCGTTAAGGGTTTGCACATAGATTTTGTGCAGCGCATTTCCCTTGTAGCGGCTTAACAATTCATTGGCTTTTTCGGGATGTAGATTAATAGCCCACTCGTATGCTTTGTTAAGCTCAGGGTCAAATCTCCATATAGCCTCACTGGCATTTGCTTTCCACAAAAACAAAAAAAGGCAAGTGGTTATACCTGCCTTTTTTATATACTGTATGGGTAATGTACTATCCAACTTTTTTGGCTCTTTTTACCGGAGCTGCCTTTTTGGGTTTTGGTTCTTCTTCCATCGAACCTAGGTCCACGTCAGCTAATATGCGGCCTGAGTGTTCATCGATTACTATTTTTTTCTTCTCTCGGATCTCAGCAATTTTTTGTGGAGGAATAATAATGTTACAACCTTCGGCTGCACCTCTTACCACCCGCACAACAGCTAATCCGTTTGATAAACTACTTCTTAAACGGGTGTAGTGTTTCAGAAGTTTATCTTCAATTTTCTTGGTAGCCTTTTCACGCTCGGCCAATAGCTTCTTTTCTTCTTCCTGATTTTCGCCCAGAATATTTTCCAACTCGTCTTTTTTGGCTTTCAGGTCTTCTTCTCTATCCTTAATAACGGCTTCAATACCAGTTATTTCAGCCTTCTTCGCATCAATTTTTTCCTTGGCTTCTTTTATGCGCTTTTCGCAGATTTGTACTTCAAGTTCCTGCAGTTCAACCTCTTTGGTTATGGCATCAAACTCGCGGTTATTCTTAACGTTTTTCTGCTGATCGTTGTATTTTTTTACCAGCTTTTCAGCCTCTTTAATACCCTCTTTGTTTTTCTTGATGGCATCTTCCAATTCCTTCTGTTCGCCCTCAAAACGGGCTAATCGGGTGCGGTAGCCTTCCATTTCGTCTTCCAAATCCTGAACTTCATCGGGCAAGTCGCCCCTCAATTTCTTGAGCTCGTCCAGTTTTGAATCTATTGTTTGTAATTTAACTAGGGCCTCGAGCTTCTGTGCAACTGTTTGATTTTCCATTACTTACAGGTAACAAATTGGGTTGGTAACAACTTTTGAAAAAGAGATTGCAAAAGTAGGAAAATTTTCTTGTAAAAACGCTATTAACAGGTCTTTCGTGTATTGCTCACTTTCGTAGTGGCCTATATCAGCTATTAGTATTTTACCATCGGCATCAAAAAACTCATGGTATTTAAAGTCTGCCGAAACAAAAGCATCGGCTCCTTTTGCTATAGCTTTATTCAGTAAGAAACTACCGGAACCACCACAAATGGCAACCTTTTTTATCGCTTTTTGCGGTGGTGTTGTATAGCGCACACATCCTGTATTCATTTGTTTTTTCAAATGCTGAAGAAACGCCATAGCATCCATTGGCTCAGTAAGTTCACCCATCATGCCCGAACCAACTTCCTGATTATCATTTTCTAACGAAGAAAGGTAATAGGCTACTTCTTCGTACGGATGGCTGTTTTTTAAGGCATTTAAAACTTTATCCCGAACGGGCACCGATAAAATTACCTCTACCCGAACTTCTGAAGTACGTTCTACTTTATTCTGTGTTCCCAGAAATGGTTTGGCTGCCTCGGTTGGCATAAAAGTACCCTCTCCAATTATGCTAAAGCTGCAGTTTTTATAGTTACCGATTTGGCCGGCTCCGGCAGCATAAAGGTGATTCCGTACGTTTTCGGCATGATCTTGCGGAACGAATGTTACCAGTTTTAATAGGGTATGAGGGCGTGGCAAAAGTACTTTCAGATTTGTAAGACCAATTCGCTCGGCAATTTTCCGGTTTACACCCATATGCACATTGTCCAGATTGGTGTGTATGGCATAGATTGCTATGTTATTTTGAATGGCTTTTAGTAAGGTACGCTCCACATAATTCTGGCCTGTGAGTTTCTTAATTCCCTTAAATAAAATGGGGTGATGAGCCACAATAAGGTTACAGTTTTGCTGTATAGCTTCCTCCACCACTGCTTCAGTACAATCTAAGGTTACCAGTATACCCGTAACCGAGGTCACGCTATTACCTGTAATTAAACCACTATTATCATACTCTTCCTGGTAAATTCCGGGTGCTAATTGTTCCAGTTTACCTGTAATATCTTTTATGGTTGCAGCCATTGAATGTGTACTTTTGGTTCAAAAATAACGAAAGATTATCGGCACAGCTTTATGTCTCTTTTGCGGTATTTGTGGTGGCCTTTTGCGGTGTTGGTAGATGCGATAACCCGATTCCGCAATTACCTCTATCGCATCGGTCATAAAAAATCATTTCAATTCGATTCGGTTGTTATCAGTGTGGGTAATCTGAATGTGGGAGGCTCGGGTAAGACTCCTATGATTGAGTATTTGATTCGGCTACTTAGCACACAGTACAAAATAGCTACGCTTAGCCGTGGCTATGGCCGAAGTACATCTGGTTTTAGATTAGCCGGCCCTGAAGATAATGCCCGCACCCTTGGTGATGAGCCGTATCAGCTTTATAAGAAATTTTACGATCGGATTTATGTGGCGGTAGGCGAGGAGCGGGCTTTAGCTATACCAACTATATTGAATGAGTGCCCTGACGTACAGATTATTTTATTGGACGATGCATTTCAACACCGGGCGGTAATACCTCAGTTCTCTATTTTGGTTACCGACTTTCAAAAACCATTTTATAAAGATGCTTTATTGCCTATGGGGCGCTTACGCGAGAACCGAATGGGTGCAAGCCGGGCCGATGTAATAGTGGTTACTAAATGCGTTACATCAGAAAGCGAAAAACTGAATGAAGTGCAACAAGCCGTAAGAAAGTATGCGCCCTCAAAGCCTGTATTCTTTTCTTCCATACGGTATTCAAAGCCGGTGGCAATTGGTGCACAGGCAGAACTGAGCGCAGAAGTGGTTCTGGTAACCGGAATCGGAAACCCCAAACCGTTTAGCCAACACCTTGAAAAAACGCATACCATTTACAAGCATTTTCGGTTTGAAGATCATCATCGCTACACAACCGAAGATGTAAGCAAAATTGTTTGCGAGGCGGGCGCGCGTAGTATCCTCACCACCGAAAAGGATATGGTTAAACTGATTAGCCCTGAACTTTACCCCAGTATTCAGCCCGGGGCCTGGTTTTATTTACCCATGCAAGTCGAATTTTTACGGAGTGGTTCGGAATTTGATAGTTTGGTGCAGTCTGTGGTAGCTGAAAAGTTAAAAAGGGTTACAATCATAAGTGGCGATAATCTTTCCTAAAACTGGTCTATTTTTGCACGTGCGATTTTTTGTTTTGCTTTTATTGAGTTTGGCGGCTACGTCAGCGATGTGTCAGGAAACCCCGCTTCCTCAAAAGAAACGTATTATTCAGGATGCAAACCCCAACACCGTTACCACCCAATCTAAAACCCAACCTTCTGGAAAAGGATCACAGATTGTAGACGATTCTACAAAAAATGTGTATGGTCCTAAAACCACATTATGGATTACAGAGAATGATGTTTACCAGAATAAGAACAACTATCAACCGCTTGATACCACGATTAGCGACTATCACCGCTGGACTTTTATACAAAACCTGAATAACTTTTATCAGGATCTTGGCAACGTAGGTACAGCGCTTAACCCTATCTACCCAATTGCTCCGGTAAATATTGGTGCAAACCCGGGGTATTCTACTTATGCTCCTTATTTTGATTTGGCCGAGCCCCGGTATTTCGATTCTAAATCTCCCTACACACGCATTTTAGTGGTTTGGGGTGGCGATGGACGTGCCAGAAGTCACATAGAATTTACCCGTAACATTAACCCGCGCTGGAATTTTGGTTTTAACTACCGGCCCATACTTGTTGATAAGCAAGTACAACGAACCGGTAAAGGCGATAGACAAACAATTAATCATTATTATGATTTATATACCTCGTATAAATCCAAGAATGAACGCTACCAGTTACTGGCATCGTACAGGCGCATGCGCCACCGTGTGTTTGAATACGGGGGGATTCTGCTAACGCCTATTGATACCACGTATGCAGGCTATTTTGATGAAAACGCAGGCCCCTATTTAAAAGGGGCACAATCAGAAGAACTGCGAAATGTATTCCACTTGTTTCATCAATATCAATTGGCATCGCCATTTCAGGTGTATCACAAGGCCGACTTTACTCGGCAGCGTAATTTGTTTGCTGATACGCGGGCAAGTGAAATAAATTATGACGCTTACTTTAAATACACCAATCCCGATAGTGATATCAATACCACTACAGTTAGTGATGGAACCCGGTTTAATTCCATGGTGAATGAGTTTGGAATAAAAGGAAAAGCAGCTTTTTTCTACTACAGCCTCTTTTACAAGTTGCGTTTATATAATACATCTAATAAGTATCTCGATAATTTTGCGCTTCCGTATAACAAGAGTGGAGTCGAGAATTATTTGGGGGGGCAAATTGCGTTCAGGTTTGATTCATTGAGTGAACTATCTGGTAAGGCGGAATATCTGCTGGATGGAAACTATCGGCTGCAGGCCCAACTGCGTACGCCCTGGTTAGATGCTACCGGTACAAGTGCATTGGTTAAACCTGGGTTTTTACCGTTGGCCTATAGGGGAAGTCACCACGAGTGGATTAATGATTTTAACGATCCGTTTACTAACCAGCTTTCGGCTTTTTTGAAAGTGAAGTGGGGAAGATTGTTTGTATCGCCTGGTGCTACATATACAGCATTAAGTAATTATATCTATTACAGAGCTAATGCGGTAACAAATGAACCTGTTGTTGTGGCTGCCCAGTCGGGCGGTAATCAGCAAATTTTTGTTCCGGAGTTGCGCATGAGTTTGCGTTTTTTAAGGCATGTATATATAAGGCCGCAGGTATTATATACATCGTTTTTGAATAATGATGGAGATGTACTACGCATTCCGAAGTGGTTTGCCAATGCACAACTCGCTTATGAGAATATGTTGTTTAAAGGAAACCTGCAAGTACAGATTGGCGTAGATGCACACTGGCGGTCTGAATACTCCGCCTTAGGTTACGATCCGGCCATACAACAATACTATATACAGGATGCTACCACCTCTCGTGCTTTTCCGTTGGTAGATGTATTTTTCAATGGCAAGTTTAAGCGCGGACGTTTCTTTGTGAAATACCATAACCTGCAACAAGCCATTACAGGCCTTGGTTATTTACCCACACCAGGGTATAGAGGGCAGCGTAATATTCTTGATTTTGGGTTTGATCTAATTTTGTTTGATTAAATGGAAAAGCACGTTTTAGGATTAACGTTGCCTACCGACCCACGTTGGGTAAACATTGCTGAGAAAAACATTGCCGACATTTTAATAGATCACGCCTATTGCGAACAAAAGGCTGCGTCTTCCTGTATTTCATTAATTATAAGTTATCCGGAAAAGGAAAAACTTGTTGATGCGTTAACACCTGTAGTAGCCGAAGAGTGGGCACACTTTGAGCGGGTGCTTGAGCAATTGAAGAAACGCGGTTTTACATTAGGGTTTCCGCGGAAGGATGAATATGTAGAACAAGTACAGAAGATTATTAAAAAGGGAGGTAACCGCGAGCAGCAATTGGTAGAAAAACTTTTACTGAACGCATTAATTGAAGCCCGCAGTTGCGAGCGATTTAGATTGTTGTGGAAAGAAATTGGCGATGCCGAACTCAGTACTTTTTATTATGAGTTGATGGTTTCAGAGGCCGGACACTATAAAAGTTTTTTAACGCTGGCCAAAGAATATATGAATCCTGATCTGGTTGAAAAACGCTGGCGTGAGATATTAGAGCAGGAAGCAGCAATCTTAAAGAATATGGAAGTGAGAGGGGATAGGATGCATTAAATCAAAACCGATTAATAATCATAATTCCAAATTCAATGTCGTTTAGTTAAAGAACAAATGTGTAACCCCTTCGGGGTTCTGCTTTGTGTTTCATGGCATTTCTATAATCCTGTCATCCCTTCGGGATTAGTGAAAGCCTGAAACGATTAAAGAAGGCAATCCAATAACTATCGAAAGCCCCGAAGGGGTGACATCTTAACTAAGCGGCATTGAATTTGAAATTCCGGATCACGTCTTCTGTTTTTTCTTTTTGGCAGCAGGAAAGAGAATGTTGTTGAGGATAAGACGGAAACCGGGTGAGTTGGGGTGAAGATTCAGATCGGTTGGTTCTTCGCCTACTGTGTGTTGGTAATCTTCTGGGTCGTGCCCGCCATAAAATGTCCAGAAACCTTTACCAAAAACGCCATGTAAATATTTGGTTTCTTTTATATCAACATTTTCTCCCATTACCACTACATCGGGTTTAACCAATTTCTTTTTAAAGCCGGTCGTTTGTCCATAAAACCCTTTAATTACCCGAGTGTGATTTTGTGTAAGCATGGTAGGAATGGGATCCCACTTGGCTGAAAACTGAAAAATGGTGAAGTAATCATTATCCTGCCGCAAGCCACGGTCAGGAAAATTATTATCGATATCAGAAAATTCGTATTGATAGGGGTCGCGCACTAACCTGAAATCCTGAAAGGCAAATGAGTTATCGAAGTTAAGTTTTTCCTGGGCCTGTGGGTCGGCTGCATCGCCATCGTACATGCGTTCGCATATGTCTATGCCTTCGGCAGCCAGGGCAATATCGTAGGTATCGGTTGCAGAGCACATAGCAAATAGAAATCCGCCACCGGCTACAAACTCTTTAATGCGCTTTGCTACGGCTAATTTTAATTGCGAAACTTTATGAAATCCAAACCGGGTTGCGGTTTCTTCTGCTTCTTTTTGTTGCTCAATGTACCAGGGATAGTTGGCGTAGTTACTATAGAATTTTCCGTATTGCCCGGTAAAATCTTCGTGGTGTAAATGAAGCCAATCGTATTTGGGTAACAGATCGTTCAGCACTTCGTCATCAAAAATTATGTCGTATGGAATTTCGGCATAGGTAAGAACCAGGGTAACGGCATCATCCCACGGTTGTTTGGTTTTGGGCGAGTACACCGCAATGCGCGGATACTTTTCCAGTTTCATAATGTCGTAGTTGAGGGCAGGGCTGGCAATTTCAGTTACAATGGCATTTACCTTTGCTTCCGAAATAATTTCAAAACTTACGCCCCGCACCACCAATTCGTTTTGAATTTTTGGATGGTACTTACACATAAAACTGCCCCCGCGATAGTTAAGCAGCCAATCTACCTCCATTTCAGATTTCAGAATCCAGTAGGCTATTCCATAGGCTTTCAGGTGGTTAGCCTGTTTTTCATCCATGGGTATAAAAATGGAGTTGGCCGCTGCCCGCCCCGAAACCGTAATCAATAAAAACAAAAACACAATTCTTCCCGTTAAACCACTCATTTCTTGTTCAGTTTTGTAACAATTGCACCATTAAGAATGTCTTACCATTTTATCGATTAAAGATATAATTTTGAGAACGAAATTCCTGAATCTTGGTTTAAACCATATCATTAAAAAAGCCCATATCGCATGAATTTACTTGAAAACATGAAAGAAGGCCTTCGTTCAATTAAGGCCAACATGTTACGCTCGGTACTAACGGCCCTTATTGTGGCAATTGGTATCACTTCGCTGGTGGGTATTTTAACAGCTATTGATGGCATAGAGTATTCGGTTAACGAAAGCCTTTCGTCATTGGGGGTAAATACATTTGAGGTGTATTCAAAATGGAATAGGGGCACTAATCAGGATGGCGTGCGTGAGAAGACTTACGAACGGCTCAATTTGCATGAGGCACAAAAATTTATTGAAGAGTATCCGGTTCAGGCTTCAATCTGCCTGCAGGCACGCCTAACCAACCTGGCCGAAGTTAAGTATGGTTCTGTAAAGACAAATCCCAATGTAGATATTCGTGGAGCTAATGATGAGTATGTGGCTATTAAGGGGCTTAATATTCAGGAAGGTCGAAACTTTTCTAAATTTGAAATTCAAAATGGGAGTAAGGTGGCCATTGTTGGCTATAAATTAGCTCAGGCGTTGTATGGAGATGAACCCAAACCAATTAATACAGAAATATCTTTTAAGGGTGTACAATTTAAAGTAATAGGTTTATTAAAAGAGAAAGGCGATTTCTCTGATAATAATTACGACAACATGGTTATTATTCCCATTCTGGTTGCTAACCAGATGGCAGCAGGCCAACCGCTTAGCTACCGGTTAACAGTAGGTATAACAGATATGAACCAGGTAGATTATGCAATGGGCGAAGCTACCGGGTTAATGCGCAAAATCAGACATGATAAAATAGGTGCCCCCAACTCATTTGAAATTGAGAAGAGCGAATCGCTGGCAGAAGAAATGGAAAGCATTACCAGTGGGTTACGCTGGGGCGGATTTGGTGTGGGCTTTATTACTTTGTTAGGAGCTTCTATAGCACTAATGAATATTATGTTGGTATCGGTTACAGAACGCACTCGCGAAGTAGGTGTACGCAAAGCACTGGGCGCAACTCCGCTGCGCATTCGTCAGCAATTTGTAATTGAAGCCATTGTAGTGTGCTTATTGGGTGGGGTAGGCGGTGTGTTGCTTGGCATTTTAATTGGAAATGTAATATCACGGTTTATGGGTATTACAGCATTTGTGCTACCCTGGTTCTGGATGTTGGTGGGCATGATAATATGTGTGGTGGTTGGGCTGCTTTCAGGATACTATCCGGCACATAAAGCCTCTAAACTTGATCCGATTGAATCGTTACGATTCGAATAATCTTTATGAAGGGGTAAGCGAACAGAAGGAGACGTAACAGCCATCTTCAAAATTTTACCACCTTATACAGTTGCTTTTCTTTTTAAAAAAGTAAACAATATTTTTTTAGGCGTAACGGAATACTACACCTAACATTTTACTTTTGCTTTTGGAGAGGTGCCAGAGTGGCCGAATGGGACGGTCTCGAAAACCGTTGTGCGGGTAACTGTACCGAGGGTTCGAATCCCTCCCTCTCCGCATTTTCTAAAAGCTCACAACCCCCAATACATTATTACCGGCAATCACAACCCAGTTTCCGGTTCTTGCTTTTCGGACCACATGAAAACCCTTATCATCAGATAAAGGCATCCAATGATTACCTCCATCTGCCGAGTATTCTGTGCCCGTTGGTCCTGTAGCAATCCACTTACCAGCAGCAATAAACTCCACACATTCACGATAACCTCTGGGGGCAACTTTAGCCTGCTTCCACGTTTTGCCAGCATTGGTAGTATAAAATGCATTTTTGATTTTTAATGTATCAATAGCAAAATTTCCACCCACTACTATACCTGATTTAGGATTTTGAAAAGAAACAGAAAACGCACCACTGCTTTCGTTACCTTGTTGTACCGGTGGGTTTGAAACACGCCAGCTCTTCCCCTGGTTGTCAGACAAAAACAAACGCGAGGTTTTGCCTCCGGTTGTAATTACAATTCTTTTTTTAGGGTAACATCGTATGCCGGTACCACTGGCCGCAAACGAAGCTTCACCTTCCATTAGTTTAGGCCGGGTTTCAGGTGCAGGTTCGTTCCAGGTTTTGCCACCATCTTTTGTAAACAGCAGAAACAACCGACCCTCTATCGGGTCACCGTACATCACACCATCATTATCATTCCAGAAATCAACACCATCAATAAAAACAGCAGACGCGCTATTGGTATACACAACGTGCCAGCTTTTACCGCCCGTAGTTGTTCGTAAAATATAGGCAGGTGTACCCGCATTGGCTAGTAGTGCAACAGAGTCGTTAAAAGCATAAAGCGATCGGAAATCCAACGCTTCAAAACCGGGTACTTGAGTAAAACTCCAGTGTAACCCACGGTTTGTTGTGCGCCCAATCCAACCTTTGCTGCCACTTACCCACGCAACTGAATCGTTTACCACCGAAAGTCCCCTAAAGGATGAATGCACCGCAGGTAACGTGTATTGTTGAAGGGTTTGCGATACCGCGGTTAAGGAATTGCTTATAAGAATAAAGCTAAGCAGCCAATTGCGTAGGTTCATTATTATTCAGGATAATTTCTTTTGTGAGATTATATAAGCATATTTAAGAAATTAATTTCTAAAAAATAATTTCATGAAACAGATCAGATTTTTTTCACTGGTTATTTGTGCCACAATGGCTACACTCTCATCGTGTAAAGAAGATGATCCTGAACCTGCATACGAAGTAAAAGCGCGCTTATTGGCAGGAGCAAAAGGAGCAAGTAAAAGCTGGAAACTAACCTCAACTACAGTTGCCTATGATGGAGGAACAGAGACGCTCGAATTTTCACCCTGTTTTTTAGATAACGTATATAAGTTTAGTAACAATGCCACACAAGATTATGAATTGAGTGAAGGATTGTCTAAGTGCGAAACGGAAGCTCCGGCCATTGTAGAATCAGGAACCTGGTCGTTTACTGCCGATGGTGGTATTTTGGTAGTGCTTACGTATGATTTTACGGGCTCAGATGCTGTGCTCTTTGCTTATTTTGCGCATCCGGCAACCGTTACTGAACTAACAGAAAATTCTATGAAGCTTAGAATTGTACTGGACTTTGATGGTGAGGTTGAAACCTATAATTTCAATTTTGAGGCTATTTGATACGGTGGGGCCTGCTCATGTGCATGATTTCGTTGTTTGAAAATAGAACCCATGCGCAACAAGATAAAAAATTTCTTGCCTTAGGCGATTCTTATACCATTGGTGAAAGTGTAACCGAATCCGAGCGGTGGCCCACTCAACTCGCAGCAAAACTTGAATTTTCAGAACCCCGCATTATTGCCACTACAGGCTGGCGAACAGACCAATTGAAAGAGGCTATTGAGGCGGCAACACTGAAACCAGAGTATGACCTGGTATCGTTACTGATTGGAGTTAATAATCAATACCAGGGCAAACCTATTTTGGTTTATGAACGGGAATTTGAGGAACTGCTTCAAACAGCAATTAAGCTTGCCAGGGGTAAGAAGGAAAAAGTATTTGTAGTTTCTATTCCTGATTATGGCTATACACCTTTCGGAAAGCCGAAGCAGGAAAAAATTTCTGAAGCGTTAGACCAATACAATGCGATTAATAAACGCATAGCAGAAAAGTTTGGTGTTACGTATTTTAATATAACCGGTATTTCGCGCAAAGGGTTTGATGATCCTGACCTGGTGGCTGCCGATGGCTTACATCCATCCGGTAAAATGTATGCGCAATGGGTGGAGGTTATTTATTCTACACTAAAAAATTATCAATAGCAACTTAGATTAGTTTTTCAAAAACAGACTTCAGATGGGTTGCAATTATTTTGTGGCCTTCAGCTGTGGGATGAATGCCATCTGCCTGGTTTAATTTTTCATTACCGGCTACACCCTCCAGTAAAAATGGAATAAGGGTAGCATTATTTTTTTTTGCTAAGTCGGGGTAAATGTTTTTGAAAGAATCAGTGTATTGCTTCCCCATATTAGGGGGCACCATCATGCCGGCCAACACCATTTTACATTGCGGATATTTAGCCTTCACTTTATCGATAATGCTTTGCAGATTTTTTAGTGTTTGATCAAGCGGAAGGCCACGTAGACCATCGTTGGCCCCCAATTCTAAAACAAAAATATCTACCGGCTGACGCAAAATCCAATCAATGCGACTAAGACCACCAGCTGAAGTTTCTCCACTTAAACCGGCATTTACAACCTTTACTTTTTTTTCTGATTTGTTCAGTTCTTTTTCGATTAGAGCCGGGAAAGCCTCTTCGGGCGAGAGGCCATAGCCAGCGGTAAGACTATCGCCAAAAAATAAAATAGTTTTAGGCGGAAGGGGAGCAGAAAATGCCGTTAACAAAACAATAAGAAGTAAATATTTGCCGACTACCATAATAATTGCGTATTGTTGAAATTACGTTGAACAATTTTACAGAAATAACGCTTTAATTCAAGTCAGGTTACCGTTAATTATCATGCCAGAAACAGTTTTACAGGCCGAAGGCCTTACCAAAGTTTATAAATCGGCCGAACGCGACTTGATCGTATTAGATCATGTTTCGTTTGAAGTACACCAAGGCACAAGTGTAGCCATTATTGGCCCATCCGGTAGTGGTAAAACTACTTTGTTGGGCTTGTGTGCCGGGTTGGATGTAGCCAGCAGCGGAACGGTTTCCCTAATGGGGTTTAAACTTAATGTGATGAATGAAGACGATCGCGCATACCTGCGCAATCAATATATTGGCTTTGTGTTTCAGAATTTTCAGCTACTGCCTACACTAACGGCATTAGAAAATGTAATGGTACCCCTTGAACTTCGGGGCGAGCGAAATGTAGCAGCTAAGGCGAAAGATTTACTGGAACGGGTAGGGTTAGCAGAACGAATCAGTCACTATCCCTCACAACTTTCGGGTGGAGAACAACAACGCGTGGCTATGGCCCGTGCTTTTATAACCTCGCCCAGAATTTTATTTGCCGATGAACCTACCGGAAATCTGGACGATGAGAATGCCACGCAGGTAACCGATTTACTTTTTGAAATGAACCGGCAAGAGAAAACTACACTGGTGCTGGTTACGCATAACCTTGAATTGGCTGAGAAAACACAACGCATTCTTCAAATGAAAGGCGGCAAACTGGTTAACGAACGCATTCTTTCATTAGTATGATTGAGTACTTTATCCGCTTAAAGCGTAAGGCAAAACCCATTTATCGCGATGGTTGGGTATGGCGAATGGCGTGGCGCGATGGCAAGCACAATTTTGGACGGTTGTTTTTGTTTGTAGCTTCTTTAATTACCGGTATTGCTGCAGTAGTAGCTATCAGTTCGCTGAATTATGCTATGCAGGACGAACTTGACCGCAATGCAAAAGAACTTTTAGGTGCCGACCTGGTAGTAAACAGCGGTCGTCCGTTCGATTCTGCCTTCCTAAAGAAAATAGACACAGCTAACCGTCAGTTTGCACAAGACACAGACATGGCTTCGATGGTGATGTTTATGAACACCAAACAGAGCCGGCTTGTTAAACTAATGGCGCTGGAAGGAGATTTTCCGTTTTATGGAACGGTAGTAACCCAACCCGCCAATGCCTATACATTAATGAAAACCGGCCGCTATGCCATGCTGGATGAATCATTGGCACGCCAGTATAATGTAAGTTCAGAAGATTCCATCAAGATTGGTAACATCCATTTTAAGATGGCCGGTGTGGTAGAAAAATTTCCGGGAGGTGGTGCATTAACAGCTACTCTTGCGCCTGCAGTATATATTTCATTACATGCATTAGACTCTACCGGATTGGTTCAGTATGGAAGCCGGGTTAATTATAGTTTGTTTGTTAAAACTGTTTCCGATGCCGATACAAAAGTTGCAATGGGAACTATTAAGCCTTACCGCGATGAGTTAGGGTATAATGCCGATGATGTGGAAGAACGCAAAGAAGAATTGGGCGAAGGCTTTGGGTCGGTATATCGGTTTTTTTCTTTGTTGGCATTTGTGGCGTTAATACTGGGGTGTATTGGGGTGGCCAGTTCAGTTCATATTTATGCACGCGAAAAGCGCGATGAGGTGGCTGTGTTACGGTGTATTGGTTCTTCGGGTTGGCAGGCTTTTAATATTTACTTTATCCAGATTTTTGTGTTAGGTATAGTAGGAAGCATGATAGGAGCAGCATTGGGAGTATTGATTCAGCAGATTGTTCCTATTGTTTTTGGCGAATATTTGCCGGTAGAACTTCAGTTTGGAATTTCGTGGCGCGCAGTAACAGAAGGTGTTTTGCTGGGCACTATAATTTCTGTATTGTTTTCTGTTTTGCCTTTAGTTGCTGTACGATTTGTGCCTCCCTTATCTGTATTGCGTGCCGATTTTCAGCCTAACCGTGTATTTTCTAAAACGCGTTGGGCTGCAATCATATTAATCTTTTTATTTCCCTTGCTGGCAGCGGCTTACCAAACCGAAAGTCTTATATCGGGTGGTTTGTTTTCGGCAGGGCTTTTATTGGCGTTGGGCGGTTTAGCCCTGGTGGCAATGGGCGTACTCTATCTGGTGCGCAGGTATTTTCCACAAAATAGTTCATTCGTATTCCGTCATGCCTTATCAAATTTGTTTCGCCCCAACAATCAAACTCAGGTATTGTTGGTTACAATAGGATTAGGCGCGTTTATTATTGCTACGCTTAATATCATTCAGAGTAGTTTACTCAACCAGGTAGAGTTTAGAGGTAACGCGAATCAATCCAACACCATACTTTTCGATATCCAATCGCACCAAAAAGATTCGGTGGTTAAATTAATTAAGAAGTACGACTTACCGGTAAACCAGGTTGTGCCTATCATTACCTGCCGGTTGAGCGAAGTGAAAGGTAAACCGATAGATCAGTTTAAACGTACCGATGTAGATTCGGTGCGTGTTCCTAACTGGGCGCTTACGCGCGAATACCGGGTAACGTATCGCGATAGCCTGCACCTTTCAGAAGAATTAATAAGAGGTGAATTGCATTCTTATAAGAAAGGTTCGCGCGATTCGGTGTATGTAACAATTTCGGAAGGCATGCATGAAACATTACGGGTAGATGTAGGAGATTCTCTCGTATTTGATGTGCAAGGTGTTCCGATAAAAGCATTTATCAGTGGTATTCGTAAAGTAGAGTGGCCCAAAGACCCACCTAATTTTATTTTTGTTTTTCCCAAAGGAGTATTGGATGATGCACCTCAAATTTGGGTGGCAGCTACGCGGGTAGAAAATCAACAGAATGCCATTCTGTTTCAACAAGAGCTTGTATTTAATTATGCTAATGTTTCGCTTATTGATTTACGCCTGATATTAAGCACGGTAGATGAACTTTTTGATAAAGTAGGCCTGGTGGTGCGCTTCCTTGCTTTGTTTAGTATTGTTACCGGGTTGGTTGTGTTAGCCGGTGCAGTACTCAACAGCAAGTTTGCCCGCATGAAGGAAAACGTTTTACTCCGCACCATTGGGGCCCGTACCGGCCAGATTACACGCATAACTATTATTGAGTATGGTTATGTAGGAATTTTCTCGGCTATTACCGGCCTGGCACTTTCATTAGGAGCGGGATGGTTACTCACTAAATTTTTCTTTGAAGTGCAGTTCTCGGTTGATTTTATTGAATTATTGATAATATCAGCCGGAGTAGTGATACTTACCGTTTTCATTGGCTGGTGGAACTCCCGCGAAGTCATCTCCACGCCACCCTTGCAAGTATTGCGTAAGGAAAGCTAACTTTAAGGCATGAGTGCCCCAAAAGTGTTTGTTTTGTTTTGCTTTATTTCCGGTTGGATCAGCTCGTTCGGCCAGATAGAGTTTATCGAAAACAAATGCCAGTGGCCTGATGCAGTAAAGTTCAATGCCCGGGTTCCGGGTGGAACAATGCAACTGCAATCGACCGGGTTCAGTTATTCATTTGTGGATTATACACGCCTCCAACACGGGCATGAGTTAGGTCATGGAACACCAAATGAATCGCACGGTATAGATTCGGACATAACCATTAATGGCCACCGGGTTGATGTACGGTTTAAAGGAGCGAATAAGAATGCTATTGTTTCGCCCATAAGTAAATTATCCAGGTACTACAATTACTTTTTAGGTTCCGATCCATCGGTATGGGCTTCGCATGCAAGTGCGTTTGAGGCAGTACAATTTGTTGATTACTATGCCGGCATCGATCTGAAGGTTTACAGCCAGGGCAATAATATCAAATACGATTTTTATGTTGCGGCAGGGGCAGATGCTTCGCAGATTGAATTTGAATATGCCGGTATTGATCGTGTGTTTGTGCAACAAGGTGATTTACATGTAGAAGCCTCGCAATTTGGTTTTATTGAGAAGAAACCCGTTGCCTGGCAATGGATTAATGGAGTGAAGCAGTATGTAACCTGTGAATATATGTTAGATGGAAATACTGTAAAATTTTTATTTCCGACCGGTTACAATTCCTGTTATCCTTTGGTAATCGATCCGTTGCTGATCTTTTCAACCTATAGCGGATCTACTGCCGATAATTGGGGAAGCACAGCCACCCCGGGCGAGCATGGAAGTCTTTATTCGGCTGGTGTAACCAATCATCATTTAGGCGGAACATTTCCGGCAACTCCCGGTGCATTTCAAATTACAACAGGTGGAGCTTATGATGTGGCTATTCTAAAATACGATTCGGCAGGAGCCAATTTACTTTACGCCACCTACCTGGGCGGTGTACATGGCGAATCTCCACATAGCTTAATAATGGATAAAGATGAAAACCTTTGGATATTAGGTACAACAAGTTCTGCAAACTTTCCTATTACTGCGGGTGCAATTGATAATAGTTTTAATGGTGGCATTAGTTTGTTTAATGTAATCGCTTACGAAAATGGATCTGATATTTTTGTTGCAAAATTAAGTTCAGACGGAAGTACGCTTTTAGCCAGCACCTACCTGGGTGGTTCAAATAACGATGGGCTTAATCCGGCTAATAGCCCGTTAGTCAGAAACTATGGAGATGAGTTGCGTGGCGACATTATTATTGATGCCAATGGCGATGCCTATATCAGTACCGTAACTGCCTCTTCAGATTTTACGGGTATCAATAGTTTTAGTACAACCTATAAAGGAGGTATTACCGATGCACTTATTATGCACCTGAACGCATCACTCACTACAGTCTATTGGTCGGCTTTGCTGGGTGGAACTTCGGCAGATGCATCGCACACCATTAAATTGAATGAGGCAGGCGATGTGTGGGTGGCGGGCGGTTCGAATAGTTCAGATTTTCCTACTACAGCCGGAGTGTATCAGAATGCTTTAGCAGGAGGTACAGATGGCTGGATGGCAAAACTGAAAGCTGACGGATCTGCAATTATGGTTTCCAGTTTTACTGGAACATCGCAGTATAATCAGGTTTATTTTATTGATATTGATCTGAACGAAAACGTTTATGTGTACGGACAAACGGTAGGCGTATTTCCAGTAACGCCAGGAGTTTTTTCAAATGCGAATAGTGGGCAGTTCTTACAAAAATTTGATAAGGACCTTACAACACTTTCATTTTCAACAGTGTTTGGGGCGGGTAGGGGCATACCCGATATTTCGCCAACGGCTTTTCTGGTTAATGATTGTAACAACATCTACATGAGTGGCTGGGGTGGGTCAATCAATTTCTCCAGAGGTTTTTGGAATAGCGGTACTACCGGAATGCCCATAACACCTGATGCCTTTCAAAAAACTACAGCAGGTTCTGATTTTTATTTTATTGTACTTACAGATGATGCATCAGAAATGTTGTACGGAACATTTCTGGGAGGTAATCAATCTTCTGTACATGTAGATGGAGGCACAAGCCGGTTCGATAAAGGGGGTATTGTGTATCATTCCGTGTGCGGGGGTTGTGGTGGAGGGTTTGATGATTTTCCCACAACTTCAAATGCCTGGAGCCGGCAGAATGAAAGCTTAAACTGCAATAACGCTGCATTTAAATTTGATCTTTCATCACTAAAAGCGCGCATTCAAACCAATAACATTACATTCGATATGCCGGGTTTGAACCGGGTGTGTATTCCAGATCCAATTGTGTTTCAGAATTTAAGTACAGGAGGTCGTATATACGAATGGAGCTTTGGTGATGGCGGCCAGGTGGTGAAACAAGACACTACGTTTATCATGTATAAGTATAGCCAGCCAGGTACCTATCGCATTAGATTATTGGCTATAGATGCCGGTACTTGTGTAGGGTTAGACTCTACCTTTACACAAGTTGTGGTTACCATGGCTGCAGGCCGGGCGGGCCCCGATCAGGATATGTGTTTTAATGCAGGAGCTGAACTTATCGCTACAGGAGGCGTATCATATCAATGGAGAAACTTCAACAACACGTACACTTCAACAGAGCAGTCGCCAATCGTAAATCCTGAAGAAGATGATGGATATATAGTTTCGATAGCAGATTTTAACGGTTGTATAAAACAAGATACGGTAAATATTCGGGTGGTACCCGGAGTAGATCTTGACTTTAGCTTTTCTAAGACGTACGATTGCTTTAACCGACCCACCCTCCAGGTTCAGAATCTTTTACCCGGTGGTCAGATGTTTTTTGACTTTGGCGATGGTAACACATCCGATCTCGAGCAAACAGTACATACCTACGATCAGGATGGCACCTATTCCGTTAAGCTGGTAGGATTAAAAGAAACTTGTGTGTACGAAAAGGTGATTAGTATACCAGTGTATGAGTTAAAGGTTCCTAACGTAATTACTCCCGATGAATTTCCTGAGAATAACAGATTTGTAATTCAATACGCTGGAGATAGACTTTCGTCATCGGCACTATCAGCTCGTGTAGTGATTGTAAACCGGTGGGGAAAGAAAGTTTTTGAAAGCAATAACTACCAGGACGATTGGGATGCCAGTAATGTGGAAGGTGGAATGTATTTTTATGAAATCCAGATTCCGGGTGAAGCCGTGTGTAAGGGCTGGCTGCAGGTGATTAAGTAATTGCCACCGCATTAAAACTGGAAATAGATAAATGGTTGTATGCCGGCCGATTTGGTTTGAATAACCAGTAAGATGGTAACAAAAATAACTACAAATTTTCCGGTTAGTGAAAGATTGGTAACCCAGTTTTCAGCGCGTTGTTCAACGGGGGCCGGCACAAAGTGAAGAACATAACCCACCACCATTAAGAATAAAACTGCTTTGTAGCCCATTACAAAGTCAAAAAATATTCCGGGTGAAAAATGAGTGGCAATCTGATTAATTACCTGCCCGGCAGTATTCATATCCTGCGCTCTGAAAAAAATCCAACAGAAGCAAACAAAATGAAAGGTGAAGAAGATACTGAGGATATTGCCACTATTTTTTAGAAATGAGTTATGAACCGTTGGCCAGTTAAAAGAAAGAATAAACTTATGCGCACCTAAAGCCAATCCATGCAAAGCCCCCCAAAGTATAAAACGAAAAGCAGCGCCATGCCATAGGCCACCCAGTAACATAGTTAAAAACAGGTTGATGTAAGTACGAATTTTTCCTTTTCGGTTTCCTCCAAGCGAGATATATAAATAATCGCGCAACCAACTGGACAACGACATGTGCCAGCGCCTCCAGAATTCGGTAATGTTTTTGGATTGATAGGGCGAATTGAAGTTGAGATTGAAATGAAAACCCAGTAACAAGGCAATGCCAATAGCCATATCGGAGTATCCAGAGAAATCGCAATAAATCTGAAGTGCATAACCGTACACACCAAAAAGATTTTCGAGGCCGGTGTACAGGGTGGGGGCATCAAAGATGCGATCAACAAAATTGAGGCTGATATAATTTGAGATAACCGCTTTTTTGAATAGTCCGGTGCAGATTAGAAATACACCACGGCCCAGCATTTCTTTGGTAACAAACGTAGGTTTAGAAAGCTGCGGCAAGAAATCGGCTGCGCGTACAATGGGGCCAGCAACCAATTGCGGAAAAAATGAGATGAAAAATGCGTAGTCCAGCAAATGATCAACGGGTTCAATTTTTTTCCTGTATACATCAATGGTGTAGCTAAGCGATTGAAAGGTGAAGAATGAAATTCCAACAGGAAGAAAAATATCGAATGGCTGAAATTCGATTCCGGCCAAACCGCTGAAGATCTCATGTAAAAAATTAGTGTACTTAAAATATCCAAGCAACCCCAGGTTGGCAATCAGACTAAGCGCCAGAATGGCGCTGCGCTTCCAGGGAATATCATTTTTTGCCAATAAACGGGCAAGATTGTAATCAATAACAGTAGTACTAATCAGTAAGAGAAAATAGATGCCACTCGATTTGTAATAGAAGTAGAGCGAAAACAGGGTTACAAAAATAAGTTTTGGCCGGTGTGTTTTGTGCAGCAGAATGTAGATGGCTAAAAATCCCGCAAACAGAAAGAGAAAGAGCCCGCTGTTGAAGATCAGGGGTTCTTGCGGGTTATATACAAACTGCTGGCCGAGTTTATGGATATCTATACCGAAGATATTCATTATATCCTTTTATCAGTGCGTGATACAATAGTGTTCCTTGAAGTTCGTAGCCATTTTTGGTAAAGTGTACACCATCACTTTGCATTAAACTATTATTTTTCCATAGATCGGCAGCGTGTTTACCGCCTGCAACCGAATACAGATCCCAGAAGGCCAGACCGTTTGCATCGGCATACTCAATTAACTTGCCGCGCATAATTTCAACCCCGGGATTTCTGCGCGTTTTCTTTTTATAGAAATCCATTGGAATGGTAAGGATGATTTTGACTTGCGGGTTATGTTGCTTTAACTGGTTAACGAAGGTATCAAGCTGATCTTGAAAACGAGGATCGACATAAGGATATTCTATAACTTCGTTTGTGCCTAACGATATAATGATCAGATCGGGGGATAGTGCTTTTGTTTGTTCTGCAAATAAGGCCGCTTCTATATAATGCTTTACTTTGGCTCCATTGCCCCCTGTGCTGTGATAGAGCACTCCGGGTTTACTGTTTTCAAGATTTATTCCATATAAGGTAAATTGTTTTTGAAGGTGGGTGGATTGCATGGTCTGAAATTCTGCCTGGCTAACAAGGTAGGGCAGTATTACCTGCGAGGTATTGGGTGTTTCAAATGTGTAAGGGCCAACGTAGGCAATATTTTGATTTGCCGAATCTTTTACCACCACATTAAAACTGGAAAGATCTTTTTCGTAGAAGAAGGTGATCTTGTTAAAGCTATAGTTCAGTTCATTAGAATTGGTTTTAAGCGAAATGGTGTTGCCGGGTTGTTGGGTTTGCACCGTCATGCCGCCAATGCCAATTGGCATGGGCTGGTTAGTATAGATAATTCGTTTTGCATCCCACAGCCCTGTCGAACTTGAATGGATTGTGCCCGATTCATTCGTGCGTCCTACGCGCCCCGGAAAAATTAATCCGCGACCGGCATTTCCAAATTCGAGTTGAATTAGTTTGCGAACCGCTCCACTAAGAAAATCAGCCTGAATGTGCGAGTCGCCAATCTGCAAAACATTAATCGTGCTCTTTTTTAATTTTTTGAGTTGATAGAGTTTTTCGTAGAACTCTGAAAGCGTTACAGAGTTTTGAATGATGTTGGCATCTTCCTGAATAAAATCAAAAGATTGCTTCGGAAAGAAAGCAATAGTGTCTTGTGCCCATATCGGGGTACTTATACAAAAGAGTAAACTAAGAGTCAGGTTTCTTATCATACCGGGTTCGTTCAAACAATAATGCATCGGCCAGTTTTTTGGCTAACCTGCGCCCACCCAAAAAAGTTAAATGCGTAAAATCTTTCGCTGCCAGTGGTGGTTTCGCTTCTGCAAATGTAACGATACTATTTTCTCCACCCATAGCCTGATACAAATCCCAGTATGCAATTTGGGTGCGTTGGGCAATATTTCGCTGGGCTTTGCGCATACGGGCAATAGCCGGAAGGGTAGTAATTTTTCCGTTTTGATTTCCTGCTCTATCGCTTATTCCAACTAAAACAATAGCCGCACCAGGAAAAACTTTCTTTAACCGGTTTACTACTTTTATCATGCGTGTTTCGTACCAGGTGTAGTCGGTTGAGTCGGTTTCGGTTACTACGTTTAGTCCGTATTGGAGAAAAATTAATTTGTAATTGAGATAATGATTGAACTGTTTTAAACACGTAGTGTCCAGGCCATACAAACCAATTCCGGAATTACCCCGCATGGCAAAATTATCTACGTACACACCGGTTTCGTCATCAAAACTTAATCCATAAGCTACTACACTATCAGGCTCAGTAAAAGAGAGTTTAACAGATGCAGCTGGTGGCGATTTTAAAATAACGCGGCCTATGCTGTCGGAAGGGGGGAGTGATGCGTGAAGAACCAACGTATCGTTTACAACGTATTGAAACGGAACCTCTGTAGCACTCTTATAAAACAAACTCATTCGATCGAATTTTCTGTTAGCGGGTCTGCGCGGAGGTTTAAATTCAGCTTCATTTTCGGGTAATGGAATAAATGCATGGCCGGATATCCCTAACGGGGCATGAATACTTTGTTTGCTAACCAATGAATATGTTTCCCAGTTGGAATAGGTATGCAGTATAGTGGTGCGATATTGTGCAACTTCAGAGGCAATAGGAACAAACCCCACACCCTGGCCTCCGTAAATTCTTTGTAACGTATCACGAAAGTTTCCACACAACACATCCCCTTCAATAAACGAATCACCATAAAAAGCAATGCGAACTTGCCTGCGCTTAACCTGACTTAGGGCGCGAAAGAATTTTTTGAGTGTTGCTTTATCAGGATTAAAATCCTGTAAGCAATTTCCATCCGGGCATGGATAAAGCTCGGGTACGGGTTTGGGTTTAGCTTTAGTCTGTGGTGTTGAATCTTTTACTGAATCTGCTGCAATGCTATCGGTAGGTATAATTTTCGTAATAAGCTGTGGCAGATCAGTTTTTATATCGGCCAGCATATCCACCTTTTTAATATCAACCGGTCCAATAGTAAAAGCAGGAATAAGCGAACACACCAGCAATGCGGCAATAACCATTAGTAATATCAAGAGCGATTTCTGTAGCTGGTTAGCCTGCATGGGTGCTTTTGAAATTCAAGTATAAGCAGGTTAGTTGGCAAATGAAAATCCAATCATATGTATCCCGAAATTTTATAAGCTACCATACCAACCCATTCACGCACAAGGGTAGTCCAGATGGTTATTGACTCTGCCCGGGGCACTAGCAAAACATCGGGTGTAAACCTGCGTTCGTGCGAAAGAAAATCGCAGGTAAAGGTATCACATCTCCATCCCACCTTTGTGTAGCAAGCCAGAGATCTGCGCATATGGTAAGCGGATGTAATAAGCAAACAATCGGAAGGTTGATAATCATTCTGCAACATGGCCTTAACGACTACAGCCGATTCGTGCGTGTTGCGTGTTTGATTTTCGATTAGAATATCATTTTCTGACACACCCATTAATGTAAGCGCATCAGCAATTTCATCGGCTTCTTTTCTGGCTCGCTGGCTGATAGAACCACTTCCTCCGCTTATTAAAATTTTTTCGATGATGCCGAGTTTATAAAGTTGCAAAGTGTGTGTAACCCGATCGGCTCCACGTTGAAAATACACCCGATCATCTGGCTGCATATTGCCTTTTGTTACTCCGGTAAGCAAAATACCAAGCTTATATTTTTTTTTAATCTGATTGAAGGGTGTAGCTGAAGGTTCCCACCACATAGCTACTTCATTGGTAATAAAATCGTTCGATAGAAGCAGAAGCAGGGAAAGACCAGTTACTGCCAATCGTTTTTTCCACTTTACACTGCGAATAAACCTTGAAACAATCCAAAGCAGGCAAACCAACACTAATGGCATAGCCAGGAAGTTGATGGTTTTAGAAAAAAAGAAAAACATGGGTTACATCCGTTTTGGAATTGGGTTCGAAATGTTACCTAAGCCATCTACAATCTTACGCAATACTTCAAAATACAGGGTAATGATCAGCAAGGTAGTCATGGCCCAGATTACACCCAGGTTAAAGTAGAACGTATCTATGTTTTGGTTGAGGAAGTGTTTGGCTGGCATGTAGAATTGCGCCTTGAAATCTACCATATGGCTGGGGTCTGGATTTTTGTAGATCGGAAAAATCTTTTGGATAAGGGTTCCATTTTTTTCAATAATACGATTAGACTCTACTGTATTTTTCACAAGTTCGGCAATAGACTCGTTCTGGTAGCTATTGCGGGTGGCTTCAAATTCTTTTTCAAGCTCGGATGTGCGTGTCATAGCGTTTATCTTTTTATCCTTTGCTATATCTGCTTTGTTATAGCGGGATATATAGAATCGTTTTAGCGCATTGAGAAAATTTTGAGTTTCATAGTAGGTCGTACTGTCGAATTTTTCTGCCGTGAGTTTCTCGAGGCTGTTGAAGTCAGTTTTACCAACAAAATTTAGTTCTTCTTTTATTTCGGCCTGAAGCACCTTAAGATCACTGGATAATTTTTTTCTGAGTGTAGAGTCTGTTTTTTTAAAATTCTGAAGGGCAAAATCCAAACGGGTTTCAAGTGCAGGTATAAAATAAATTTTCTTGTAATCGGCATCGGCCATGATCTTATCATCTTCGTAGAATTGCTTTTCAAATTCGTTGTCTTTGAATTGTGCTACCATACTGGCCTCAAATGCCCAACGCGAAGCCATTAAATCGCCTACCATGGGTACAGTAGAGGTGTTGCCAATACTCGGATTTAGTTTGTCAAATTTAACCACTACACCACTTAATATTAACTGGGGGATAAGTAAAATGGGAATGAGTATATAAATAGTAACCGCAGAGTTAAAGGAAGATGAGATATTAAGGCCCACTAAATTGGCAAAGCAAGAAACGGAAAATAATATTCCCCAATAAATAAAGAACATACCTTTAATTTCGAGCATGGTGTTACCTACCGCCACGAACAAGGCGGTTTGAATGGCGGAGATTAAGAATAAGATTCCTATTTTAGATAACAGGTAGCTGCTGCGGTTTAGGTGCAGAAATTTCTCGCGTTTCAGAATTTTACGGTCGCGTATTATTTCTTCGGCACTTACGGTAAGCCCCATAAACAGCGCCACAATTACACTCATAAACAAGTAGGCAGGCATGTTCAGGTTTTTGCTGAATATGTATCCGGTATTGGCCAGATCATCGGTGTTGTAATAGCGTACTATAAAGGCGAGTATAAAAGCGAGTAACGGTGCCTCTAGCAGGTTAATAACCAGGTATTGCGTGTTACTTAATTTGGAAAGTAAATCGCGACTGCTAAAAATGTTTATTTGTTGTAACCACGAAGGTATGCGCAGGGTAGAGTGTGGTTCTTCGGGTGAGGGTACAACAGGAACAACTTTAATTCTTTCTTTAAATTTCTTATTCCATAACTCGGGCGAAAATTTTCTTTCGTCAGTAAAATTCCCGAACTCGTTAATTACTTTTGTTTCAATGATATTAAAAATCTGTTCAGGATTTACGTTGCCACACGTTTTACATTCGCCCTCCTGACTATTAACCAGATTAATATTGCCTTTAAAATAAGTAATGGCATCTACCGGATTGCCATAATAGATCTGGTAGCCACCAGTATCCAGTATTACCAGTTTGTCGAACATCTTGAAAATGTCTGACGAAGGTTGATGGATTACAGCAAAAACAAGTTTGCCTTTTAGCGACAATTCTTTTAACAGATCAATGATATTTTCTGAGTCGCGCGAGGACAACCCGGAAGTAGGTTCATCTACAAATAATACGGCAGGTTCGCGCAATAATTCCAATCCGATGTTTAGCCGTTTTCGCTGACCGCCACTAATTGTTTTACGTAGAGGCGAACCAACTTTTAAATCTTTTGTTTCGGACAGCCCCAGATCGGAAAGTGTTTTTAGTACCAGATCGTCAATAGCTGTTTCGGTAAGATGGCTAAAGCAAAGTTTGGCTGCGAAGTATAGGTTTTGATAAACCGTAAGGTCTTCAATTAACAAATCGTCTTGCGGTACAAACCCGATTACACCCTCAATACGTTGAGGTTCGTTGTAAATGTCTATACCGTTAATTAATACTTGCCCGGCCGATGGTTTTTCGGTTCCGTTCAACACGTGTAGTAAGGTTGATTTACCGGCACCACTGGCGCCCATTAGTGCAACCAGGTTGCCCGATTCTTCTTCAATATCCACTTCGCGTAAACCCAGTTTACCATTTTTGAATGTGTAAGAAATAGCTTTGGCTTCGAAACTGGTGCGTGTAGTAGTTATCTCCTTTTTAAACAGATTAAGAATTTCACCAAAGTAAACAGCATCAGCAGCATCCCACCGTATAGTACTGCCTATGGCTAACACATTAATGTTGCCCGACTTTTGGGGTACACCATTCAGGTACACATCGGTATGGCCGATATATTTAAAGAAGAAAGTATCGGTTGAGCGTATGTATAGTATACTGATAAACCCATCCAGCCCTTCGCGCAAAATATGCCGGCCAGCCCTGGGCATTTCTGGTTTTGAATCAATTACCAGAATATCGTCATGGTTAATCTGATCCCGGTTTTTAGCCACTAAGTAGTGTGTAATCAGACTAAGGTCTTGTGCCTGAATATATAATGAATCGGAAATGATTTGAGCCAGGCTTTGCTCCCGGGCCGACATCGTACCATCGGCCATAATTACGCTCAACAACTCAAGCATAATTACCACTTTTTGTTTTTGGGCAACCTCTTTGTTAATTGAGCGGCAAATTTCAAGAATGGTATCTTTTTCCTGCGTAGCCGAAAGCTTGTTTGAGATTTCTATCGCAAACTCATCAAACAATTGCATGTGGTTGTCAGCCCCTTTCTCGCTAAGATGATCGGAAAGAAAGGCATGAATGAATTCCCGTTCCTGTTTAGTGATTTGGTCTTCTTTGGCTAACAAAGCAAACAACCTCATAATAGCATTCAGTACGGGTTCGCTCATAGTGCTGTGGGGTTTGGCGCAAGGTTAAAGATAATAAAAGGCAGATGATTGAAATAAAAAAGGACTGGCCCCATGACCAATCCTTCTTCGTTTACTTATCGAAAAGATTAGTTAACGATTGAGTTTCGCATTTTTTCTACAATGGTAGTAATATCAATCAGGTTTTTATCAGAAAGAACCAATGCCGAATTGTTGTTCTTAATTTGTTCTTCAATGTTTAATGCTTTATAGCTGGCCTGAAGGGATTTAAGATCAGTAACCAATGTGGCTACTGGTTCTTCCTGCTCTACAGTAGAAAGCATTGCTGTAAGTTCATCCACCGATTTTTCCTGCTCCAGAATAACACGCATTAAAGGGGTAAGCACCAGGTTGCGGGAATCATCGGGCAGTAAATCTTTTGGATAGGTTTTAATCAAACCGGTAGAGATGTACAGCCCCTCAATAAAGCTACCAGAAAGCAGTAATGCGGCCAGCTTGTTGCGGCTATCGTCTTTCAGGTATTTTTCGCTGCTTTGTACGGCTGTATTCAGAATACCGGCTAATGAGTCTTTGTTTGAGATATTGCTTTCAAAGCGTTTTAGCACATCCACATCAAAAGTTCCGATAACACCAATATTGTCAGCTAGTTTTTTGGCGGCATTCAGGTAGTCGATCGCTTCCTGAGTTTTGTCGTACGAACTTAGGTATCCGATGTCTGCGGCATACACACCCAGATTAAGAGCGGCTTTATCAGTACGGCTGCTGTATTGATCTACTTTGTTTCGGCTGTTAATAAGACTTTGGTTGTACTCTGCACCGGTTTGCTGAAGCAAATACGGTATTTCGGTGGGTGAGGGAAGGTTGTAAACAACTTCTTTAATCTGGTCTTTCAGGGATTGTTCGGCCTCGTTGAATTCGTTGGCATTGTTCTCTGTTTTTGAGCCGCCACCGCAGCTCCACAGCCCGGCCAAAGCTACAATTGCAACAAAAGGAAGTAAGAGTCGAGTAAATTTCATGGGTTTTTGGTTTAGACCTTCAATTTTAGCATATTTTTCCAAACGGGTAAAACCGTTAGTGCAATATTTTGAAGATAAAAATGGATAAACCTGAACATATTCCCGTAAATTCAGTTTAAATGCAGATGATGGCGGCAAGTTCCATTCAAACGGTATTTCTGGTAGACGATAATGAGGTAGATCTCTTTGTTCAAAGGCGATTTATTGAGATGAAGAAGTATGCCGGAAACATTGTAACCTTTACCAGCCCCTCTAAGGCACTGGAAGCCCTTACCGGCAACCCGGCTCATGTTCCGGGTGTCTTGTTTCTAGACCTTAACATGCCCATGATCAATGGGTTTGAGTTTCTGGAACAGGTTCGGGAGTTTTCTCAGGACTTATTTAACCGTTTGCGGGTAGTGGTACTCTCCAGTTCTAACAACCAGATGGACCGCGAGCGGGCTTTTGGTTTTAGTAATGTAATTCGGTTTATTCCCAAGCCCTTAACCAGCCAGGGGCTGGATGAAATATTTAACAATCTGGAGCGGAGGTATTAATGGCCAGTCGGCCCGGTTTTTTTCCAGGTGCGATGCTTGTTGTGGAAGTAAAGCATGGACACGAGAATAAGAATGGTACCGGCAACCGACATGATGTAGCCGCCCGAAATAAAGAATTCCAGCCAGCTTAGGTTAGCCTGAAAGAAATTTTTGTACACCAACACCGCTATGCTTCCTACATAACCAAACGAATCGGCCACATACATAATAAACCCCACTGTACTTACATATTTGAAGGCAGCAATCAGGCGATCGAAAAAAATGCTGTTGAACGGAATATAACCAAGGTACAAACCCACCCCAACAAGGGTCATCCATACCAGCGGGCTGATTATTTCAGTTTGAAACAAGAGATTTGCAACACCCACCAAAATCATTCCGGCTGCAATAATTAAATGATTAACCATTAAGGCCAGCTTATTATTTTTTATGAGCATCAGGCTACCCATACAAACCAAAACAATTAAAGAAACCGGAATTTCGGTTTTGGTAAAAATAGATGGATCGCTACCCATGCCAAGGGCATCCCATATCTCTTTCGAAAAATTATCGCGGAAATCGCGGAAAGCGGTAAGCAAGACATAACACAATGTAAATAAAACAATACCAGGCAGAAATGTTTTGGTGAAGGCCCTGCGCTCGGTACCATTCATAGGAAGGCGTTTGGTTCTTAACCGCTCGTCTTCTGCCGAAGGAGGAGGAATTTTGTCGAGCAGATACAGAAAAACCAATAAGGGTATTGTAAAAATGCAACACACAACAAACGGCATCCAGTATTCTGATGTGCCCCAATCGCGCATTACATAAGCACCTACCGAGCGGCATAAACCTGATGAGAAAATAAAGCTTACGGCCAGCGAAGCTCCCAATACCTCTGTCATGCGTCTGCCTTCCAGATACCCGAATACCATACCCCAAACCATACCCAATGGAAATCCATTAACAAAGAGGAAGATAATATTATAAGGGGCAGGTGTAATGGCAAACAACAACCAGGACAAAGCGGCAATGCTTACCATTAATAAAATACCAAAGCTGCGCGAATGGGCCTTGAGTTCGGATATGGTTTTAATACCTACAAACTTAGCAGCTCCATAACCCAACACCTGCGAAATAACCAACCACGATTTGTAGTCAAGACCTGCGAAAGTAATACCACTATAGGTAGCAGCCGGAAATGCTTTGCGGAAAGCAAACACACAGGTATATAAGGCAAATGCAGTGAATGAAGTGTATAGCGTAAACCAAACCGGATGCAGATTAGTTAGCCAATGTGTGAGTTTGTTATACTTTGGGGTCAAGTGTTTTACCTGTTTTGGATAAAATTAACTTCTTTATGTTGTGTTGCAAAAAAAGTAACAAGATGGTAATGGAAGCGCATTAATTATATTGCCATTCAGTATCATCAGGTTTATTAACTTGGCCAAAACTTTGTGCAATATGAACAAACTTATACTGGTGTGCCTGTTGGCCCTGGCGCAGGGACTGGCCTCGGCTCAAACCAAGACCGAAAACGTAATCTTAATTACACTCGATGGCCTGCGTTGGCAAGAAGTATTTACCGGTGCCGATTCCGGGTTGATCAAAAATAAAAAGTATGTAGAGGATGTTGTGGGGTTGCGTGATCGCTTCTGGCACGAGCAACCTGATGTGCGAAGAGAAAAGCTAATGCCATTTTTCTGGAGCACATTAGCAAAGCAGGGAGTGTTGTTTGGTAACAGAGCTTTTGATAATGAAGTGAATTGTTCCAATACCATGTGGTTCTCCTATCCGGGGTATAACGAAATTCTTTCTGGTTTTGCCGATGATCAACGCATTTCCAGTAACGATAAGATTAATAATCCGAACGAAACGGTGTTAGAATTCTTAAACAAACAGCCAAAGTTTAAAGGTAAAGTAGCAGCCTTTGGTTCGTGGGATGTGTTTCCTTTTATTATTAATGAAGAACGAAGCGGTATTCCGGTAAATGCCGGTTTCGAATCAGCATCCCGGAAAGACTTAACGGACCGCGAGAAATTTCTCAATCAACTTCAGGTAGAAATTCCAAGCCCGTGGGGAGGTGTGCGGTTAGATGCCTTTACGCATCATTATGCAGTAGAGTATATGAAAAAACATAAACCCAAAGTAGTTTATATTGCTTATGGCCAAACAGATGATTTTGCGCATAATGGTAAATATGATGCATACCTTAAATCGGCCTATCAAACCGATCAGTTTATTAAGGCTATTTGGGAATGGGTGCAGGCAGAACCACAGTATCGTAACAAAACAACTATACTTATTACAACCGATCATGGCCGTGGTACCGCACCTGTTGATGATTGGCGCAATCATGGTAATAAAGTAAATGGGGCCAATCAAATCTGGTTAGCAGCTATAGGGGCGGGTGTAGCTCCTGCTGGCGAAGTAAAATCAAAAAATCAATTGTATCAGAACCAGGTGGCGGGCACAGTGGCCGCTTTGCTTGGCATACCCTTTTTGCAACAGGGAAAGGCCGGGGCACCCATTAATCTTTCGGGTAAAGAGTAACAATCGGGTAATACCAACTATATTATAGCTATTGTATTATGTTTCTGAGGTAGGTATTTTAACCCCTCAAACATAATATTATATGATGCGATTAGTTAAACTTTTTGTCGTACTGGTGTTTGGTTTGGCGTTAGCCATTCCCGCCTCTGCACAAAAAACAAAGAAAAAGGATGACAAAAAGCCAGTGGCTGTTGCGCCCGTAAAGGCCGATACAGCAAAAGCCAAAGGCCCAACACCTCCCGGGCCAAAGCCATACAGGCAGGTAATTACGGCAAAAGCCAAAACGCAGAAGGGGCTTTTTACCGTTCATAAAATCAACGAAGATTATTTTCTGGAAGTAGCCGATAGCCTTTTGGGGCGCGAGTTTATGGCCGTTACCCGCAGGGCTAAGGTGCCAGCCGGTGCAGGCTATGGCGGTGAAGAGGAAAACCGCCAGGTTTTGCGCTGGGAACGCGGCCCTAACAACAAATTGTTTTTGCGCGCAGTGCTTACTGTTAGTACCACCTTTGATGAGGAAAAACCAATATCACAAGCAGTAAGTAACTCAAACGTAGAACCTATTGCAGCCGCATTCGATATTAAATCCATTCGTAAGGATACTTCGTATGTGATTAATGTAACGGACTTTTTTAAAAGCGATAACAAATTAGTTTCACTTAGTCCGCAAAGAAAGCGCTCGTTCAGTTTAGCGGCTATTCAGGCAGACCGGTCTTACATTCAGAGTATGAAATCGTTTCCCATTAACACAGAAGTACGCATGGTAAAAACTTTTGCTTCTGTGTTGCCTCCGGCAGGTGGAGGGGCAACTCCTGCCCAGGTGCGTGAACTTCCTGCAGGAGCTAATGCAGGAGTTGTAACAGTAGAAATCAACACGTCTATGATTCTGTTACCTAAAGTTCCGGCCCGCAAGAGATTGTTCGACCCGCGTGTGGGCTACTTTGCCAACGGGTACACCGTATATGGCGAAGAATCTCAGAAATCGGAAACAGAAATTTTTGCTGTACGCTGGCGTCTTGAACCTAAAGCGGAAGATGTTGAGAAAATGAAACGCGGAGAGTTGGTTGAACCCAAAAAACCGATTGTGTATTATATCGATCCTGCAACTCCTGTAAAATGGCGTAAATATTTAATAGCGGGTGTAGAAGATTGGCAAAAAGCTTTTGAACAAGCCGGTTTTAAAAATGCCATTCAGGCTAAAGAAGTTCCGGCTGGCGATTCAACCATCAGCACGGAAGATGCCCGCTATTCGTTTATCCGTTATTTCGCATCCGATATTCAGAATGCCTACGGACCAAACGTGCACGATCCCCGTTCAGGAGAAATTATCGAAAGTCATATTGGCTGGTATCATAATGTAATGAGCCTGCTCAATAGTTGGTACACCATTCAAACGGCTGCTGTAGATCCACGTTCGCGCAAGCGCACGTTTGATGATGACCTGATGGGCGAGTTGATCCGTTTTGTGTCTGCGCACGAAGTTGGCCATACGCTGGGTCTGCGCCATAACTTTGGTTCAAGTAGCAGTACACCGGTAGAAAAACTGCGCGACAAAGAGTACCAGGCTAAACACGGTCATACACCTTCTATTATGGACTATGCCCGTTTTAATTACGTGGCACAACCGGAAGATGGTGTTACAAATTTGTTTCCGGGTGTGGGTGCATACGATCGTTGGGCTATTCAGTGGGGGTATAAACCTATCTTCGATACAAAGTCTGTAGAAGATGATAAGAAAATTTTGAACAAGTGGGTGCTGGAACATCGCGACCCCATGTATTGGTTTGGATCAGAAATTAATTCATACGATCCTCGTTCGCAAAGCGAAGATTTGGGTAACAACGCCATGTTGGCCAGCGATTATGGTATCAAAAACCTGAAACGTATTTTGCCAAGCCTAAACGGTTGGTATAAGGAAGAAGCCGAAGGATACAAGAAACTGGACGAAATGTATAATCAGGTGGTGGGCCAGTATCGCAGGTATATGGGGCATGTTACCAAGTATGTAGGCGGTATTTATGAAACACCAAAAACGTACGATCAGGAAGGTATGGTGTATGAGCCTACACCTAAAAATCTGCAGCGCGATGCAATTGCGTTTTTAAACAAGCAACTATTTGAAACCCCAAAGTGGATGTTAGATGCCACTGTATTACCGCTTACGCGACCAGGCTCGGGTGTTGAACAAGTACGCCAAATGCAGGAAGCAACTATTAACTCATTGCACGATTATGGACGCATGCAGCGTTTAATTGAGAGCAGTGCCCTTAACGCAAATGCCTATAGTCTTGATGATATGTTTACGGATTTGCGAAAAGGCATTTGGTCTGAATTAGCTTCGGGTAAAACAATAGACAACTTTCGTAGAAATTTACAGAAAGTGCATACAGAAAAGATGATTGCATTACTAACACCGGGCAATACACCGGCAGGTGGCGGGATAGGATTTTCAAGTCCGTTCTTCCCGGCATCACCGGCATCGCCTGTGGCCGATCCGAAGAAGAGCGATGTAATTTCATTAAGCCGCGCACATCTGATAGCATTGCGGGGTGAAGTAACAGCAGCGCTTCCGCGTACTACCGATAAACTAAGCCGGTATCACTTGCAGGATGTGTTGGCCAGAATTAATCAGGCTTTAGACCCTAAGTAATTTTAATACATTACAATTAAAAAAGGCCTCGGTTAACCGGGGCCTTTTTTTCATTCAGCATGAAAAATATCAGCGATTTACTTTTACGTCTTTAAAACTTCGGGGTAGCCAAACCTGCATCTGATTTTGCCCCCGGTTACACCAGGCATAATATGGAATAGCCGTTATTTTTTTTATATCAGTACGGATTGACTGGCCATCGGGGTTAATGTGTAGGGTAGGTGCATTAAACTGAATGGTGGTAATACCCTCCAGCAAATCTTTATTGAATTGTGTGGTGAAATTTACCTTATCGGGAAGTACAAAATTCCAGGCGTACCCATCGTTATCGGCACCTTCTACACAATATACCAAAGGGCCGCGTTGTAAGGCTACCCGGTTTTCATTTTGTTTTACTTCTGTGCGTGAAGTAATTCGCTTTACTTCCATAGGAAGATTCAATTCAACAACATCACCTTTCTTCCACTCGCGTGTTAGGGTGGCATAGCCATTATCCATTTGGTAAGGTGCAGGTTTGCCATTTACCAAAAGCGTAAAGGCATCGTGTGTTTTGTTGTCAAACACAAATAAATCGCCAGGCACAGCTTCGCCACGCACCCAACCGGGTATGCGAAGGCTTATTTTAAATTTTGATTTTGTTTTCGGGTTTACCGTAAGGGTTGTTTTACCATCCCACGGGTAATTGGTTGCCAGTGTTACCGGAATTTCCTGTTTGCCGATTTTAACCGATGTGTTGCTGCCAATAAAAAGATTCACCCAAAGTCCGGCATCGGAATAACCGTATATGTAATCGCCCAGTGAAGCAACCAGCCGGGCAATGTTGGCCGGGCAACAGGCTGTGCCAAACCATTCTCTGCGGTAGTGTCGTCCGTCCGATGCCAGCGGATTACCATAAAAAAACCGGTCTCCGGAAAGAGATAAACCATCGCGGGCACCATTATATAAACTGCGCTCCAGCACATCAATAAACTGACTGTTGCCGGTAAGCAAATTCATGCGCTGATTCCAGAATACCATGCCCACCGAGGCGCATGTTTCGCAATAGGCTTGTTCGTTTGGTAAGTCATAGTCTGTACTGAACCCCTCATTGCTGCCTGATGAGCCAATGCCACCAGTTACGTATAGGTTGCGATGTACTACATCTTCCCAAACGGTTTTCATAGCATTCATATAACCTTCATCTCCTGTTAACGCAGCTACATCAGCCGCACCAGTGTACATATACATTGCGCGCACAGCATGGCCTGTAATTTCTTTCTGTTCGCGTACCGGAACAACATCCTGAGCATAGGCAGTGTCTCTCCAATCCGTCCAGGTGTATCCTTTGGCATTTTTATGACCACGTTCTTCCAGTAACCAATGGGCAAGGGTTAAGTATTTTTTATTTTGTGTTACATGATATAGTTTGACCAATGCCAGTTCCAGTTCCTGATGCCCGGTAACCCAATGCAACTTGCCCGGCCCAAAGCGTGCATCAAAGTGGTCAGCAAATTTTATAGCCACATCCAATAGCTTCCGTTTTCCGGTAACCTGGTAATACGCTACTGCAGCTTCAATCAAATGCCCCCCGTTATAATCTTCGTGCATGCTCATGTCAGTCCAGCGTTCATTCATTCTTCCTAAAGTATAATATGTGTTAAGGTAACCGTCTTCTAACTGAGCGGCAGCGATTTTATCAATCCACTCATCTGCTTTTTGTTCAAGTGCTGCATCGGGATGATTTTTTAGTGAGTATGCAATGGCCTCCAGAGCTTTAAATACATCAGAATCATCGTAAAAAATACCCTCATGTTTTTCGTTTTTATTGCGGGCTACTTTTTCGAAGTTTCGGATACGCGGAGTTTTTACTTCTGTTTGGTAGATGCAGGCCTGAAGGGTGGTAGTGGCTACTTTAGCTAGGGTGGGTTTCCAGAACGAATCGGTAATAGTAACCTTAGAAAAATTTACAGGTTCAAATTTGCGGGTAGGGGGCTGGGCATGCAAAAAGAATGTGCCGCATAGAAAAGTCAGGAGTGTAAAATAATTTCTCATAGCCTAAATTTAGTGAACTAAAGATAAGTTCTGCGATGGAAAGTTAACAGCAGGGCAGGTAAATTGTTTGCGCTTAGGCTTAGTTTACTTCTCCAACACAGTAACTAACACTGCAGAATTAAACATGCATTCGGGCGAGATAACCTTTTCGTGCAGAGGAATTTTATTTCCATAACGCTCCTTTAATTTTTGCTTTACTACGCTGTTGGTTAGATTAAACTCGTTTAATTTCTGTAATGAACCAATAGAAATACCGGTGGCTTCGAAGTATATCTTCCAAACTAATTCAGAACAATACATCCGGTCATCAGACCATTCAAAGTACAAATCATAATTTTTACCTTTAAATTTATTTCCAATGGCCTTCATTTTTTTTAATGTTTCGGCAGTGAGTAACTCACTTTTTTTTAACCGTTTTACAACATAATGGCTATCCTTTCCTCGTTCAATCCAGTTTTTTAACGGAGTTAATGTTACAGGCTGAACGGCCTCGAACACATACATTTCACCTTCCTCTTCATAAATAATTCCCATGTGGCTGTAAACCGAGCCGGTGGCCAACTGAATGGCCTTGCTCTGCCCGGATAGTGATGTTTGAAAAATGATATCACCACTTTGTAATTGCCCGGAATAAAGGGGTGGTTTATCAGAGACTGGTACAAATGCTAACAGGGCACTAACCCCAAGTAAACCTCCAGCAAGAATTAGTATAACGGTGCGCATTCTATTCAAACCGATAACTTACTCCTGCCTTAAACCATCGGCCAGGCATTGTTACCAGATTAGTTTCTTTGTAGCTAACGTTAAACACATTAGTTAAGTCTGCAAAAGCACCAAATGTTTTTCCTTGCCACGCCAGGCGTGTGTCCACTAAATTATAATCAGGTAAATTGGCCCGATCGCAATACCGGTAATTAATGGCGTGCGAAATGGAATTAGAATAAAACAGAGTAAGCCCGCCCTGCACCTGGTGTTTCAGGTTCTCAAAAGCATATCGCGAAAATCCGAGGTCGGAAACTTTGTCGGCATCGATATAAGTATAACCGGCTGTTACCGCCATATATCTGGCTGGCTTTAAGGTTAAGCTTAGGTCGATACCCTGCATGTTTACACCAATCAGATTATCGGGGCGCCAGGGGTCAGCGGGTTGAGCTTTGGTCCAATCAATAATACGTTTTCCGTTTCTTACAAAATAAGATAACTGCCCCTGAAGTATTTTGGAGTCAATTAATTTTAGTCCAGCTTCATACGAAAGGGCATATTCGGGTAGCAGATTTGGGTTTCCGAGGTTGGCCGGATCACTATAATATAAGTCGGTATAAGTTGGTACCCGATACGTATATCCAACATTGGCAAATGCGGCAAGGTGTTGATTGATTGCAAGCCCCACATCCAGGCCTGGAAAAAAATTAGAACCGAAGTCGGAATAATAATTGAATTGCACACCGGGCGTAATGGATAGCCGTTTATTCAGAAGTTCAATACGATGCTCGGCAAATAGGGTAGCCACTATGCGCTCGCGATTGCCCAGGTTGGTACTACGCAACCAAAGCTGATTGACGTCTATTCCTATACCGGTGCTGCCATGGTTGTGCGTAAAAGAAGCATTAGCCTCATAACCAACCGTGTTGTTCAGGTGAAAGTTGCGATAAGCTGTTGGGTTAAACCTGTTGTAAATATATTCGTCCTGATTTCTTCGCCAGTATACACGATGGTTTAGTGTTACCTTTTGAGCAGGTTGTGTTTGTAATGTAATTGCGGCAAGACTGGTTTGTATAGCCTCATGTTGTTCAGTAGCTGCCGGGCTTGCGTAAAATCCATTAGCACCAAATACGCGATTGGTATACCCGGCCAGAACATTCAACTTTCCTGCTGTTGTATTTACCTGCGATTGATAAAAGAAGTTATTGATTTGGTAAGCAGTGTTGTATTGGTAGCCATCTGAAAAATCGCGCGAAGCAGATAAATAATGTTTTACCTTCTCACTTGTTTGGGCTGCGCTTATTCTGAATCCACCCAGCCCGTTACCACCGCCAATAGCCTGCAGTTTGATAAATGCTTTATCCGGATTTTTGGTGATAATATTGATAGCACCGGCAAATGCATTTTGTCCGAAAATCCGTGCGGCCGGTCCTTTTAAGATTTCAATCCGCTCAATATTATCAATATCAATTGGTAGATTGAGTGAATGATGCCCGGTCTGTGCATCACTTATTTTAATACCGTTAATCAGGATCAGTACCTGATCGAATGTACTACCCCTAATACCGGCATCGGCTTGTATTCCGTTTGCACCCCGTTGGCGTATGTCCACACCGGGTATATAGTGTAATACATCGCTTACACTAATAGCCGGAAGTTGCTTCAGTTCATTAGCTTTAAGTACAACCACATGGGCTGCGGTTTCATCAAACCCGGTTTGAATGCGATTGCCTTGTATAACAACTTGTTGCAGGAGTTTTGCGCTATCCTGCTGGCCAAAAGCAGTTATAGTAAAAAGTAAACAGACCGGAAAAAAACGATTCATAATTGGTAAAAATGAGGTGCAAGGTAGTGCGATGGATATAATTTTCAATGTGTAACTAAATCAATACCAGTGCAACTCAAATAGTTTATGCATCTTTAGGCATGAAATTTTGGACGCGATTTGTGGTATTGGCAGGAGTTGCCGTAGCAATGAATTTTTCAGGGTACACCCAAACCCTTTCTTCTAACCTGCCCATTGTGGTTATAAACACTGCGGGCGCAACCATATTAGATGATCCCAAAATTGTTGCCGATATGGGGATAATTGACAATGGTCCGGGGCAGCGCAATAGTGTTACCGATACGTACAATAATTATAGTGGAAAAATAGGAATCGAAATTCGAGGCTCATCTTCTCAATCATTTCCTAAAAAGCAATATTCTATTGAGCTACGCGATGCAACGGGTGAGGGGGTGAGTGCTCCGCTATTAGGCCTGCCGCCAGAAGAAGATTGGGTTTTATTTGCACCCTACAATGATAAAACGTTAATGCGCGATGTGCTGGCTTACAAAATCGGCCGCGATTTAAATCGGTATGCGCCCCGCACGCGCTTTTGCGAATTAGTACTAAATGGAAATTACGAAGGTATTTATGTGCTTATTGAAAAAATAAAACGCGATAACAACCGGGTAGATATTAACAAACTTAACCCTGACGAAAACTCGGGTAATGATTTAACAGGAGGATACATTATTAAGATTGATAAAGAAACCGGAAGCGGTAATGGTGGGTGGACATCCAGCTATGTGCCTCCCAATCGCAGCGGCAATCAGACTATTTATTTTCAGTACGATTACCCCAAAGCAGAAGATATTTCAACAGAACAAAAGAATTATATCCGCCAGTTTATGTTAAACTTTGAAACAGCTTTAACCGGAGCAGGCTTTACCGATCCGGTAAACGGATATACCCGGTATGCAGATGCAGATTCATTCATTGATTTTTTTATTGTAAATGAAGTTTCGAAAAATGTAGATGGTTACAGGCTTAGCACCTTTATGCATAAGCAGCGCGATTCGGATGGAGGAAAATTAATTATGGGCCCCGTGTGGGATTTTAATCTCGGGTTTGGTAATGCAGATTATTGCACTTCGGGTAACCCCGAAGGTTGGGTAACCGGTTTTAACTCAATCTGTCCGCAAGATTATTGGCTCATCCCATTCTGGTGGGGCCGTCTTTATCAAGATCCTGTTTACAGAAGTAAATTAGCTGCACGGTGGGCCGAAGTTCGGTCCAATCAATTACAAACCTCGCGGCTTCATACCTATATAGACTCTGTTTACTCGGTATTACACTCCGAAGCAACCTTCCGCAATTTTCAACGGTGGCCCGTAATCGGTTTATACGTGTGGCCTAATTTTTTTGTGGGTAGTTCCTATACCGAAGAAGTTAACTGGTTAAAAACCTGGATAACCAATCGTATGAATTGGCTGGATGCAAATATGCCACAGGTAATAACAGCGGTCGAAAGTAATACTTCGTTTCAGGTTTATCCTAATCCATTTTTAAACGAAGTGTATCTGGAGTACAGTTTATCAGAACCCGGTAAGTTTGAGGTTGAGTGGTTTGATAGTTCTGGAAAAGGGTTTCATAAATTTTCTGAAACACAGATTTCAAAAGGTACTTATCAAACTACCATTAACACACAAAACTGGCCTTCGGGTTTGTATTATTTTAGGGCGCAGCCAGGTAGTGGTCCTGCCTTTTCCGGCAAGTACATCAGGCAATAAACCACTGGTATACGCTTTTCCCTGTTAGCCCGGTCTGGGCTATGATTATTCAATTATTGTGAGCAATTTAAGCAGCACAATATATTTAATCATGACAAACTTCAATAGAAGAGATTTTATTAAGCGCAGTACATTGGCTGCAGCCGGTGTGTTTTTGTATTCGCCCTGGCTGGCACAAGGCCGCCCGTTGGCCGATAAAGTTGTGATAGGTGTGGTGGGTACCAACAGCAGAGGACATTATCTGGCGCGTTTATTTGCTCAGTTACCCGATGTGGAGGTTGGTTTTATCTGCGATGTAGATGCTAACGTACTTGAACGAACTGTTTCCGATTTAGAGAAACTTACCGGTAAAAAACCGAAAGCATTTAAGGACGTACGCTTGTTGTTAGAAGAAAAAAATTTGGATGCTATTGCCATAGCTACGCCCGATCATTGGCATGCACCGGCAACCTTAATGGCATTAAAAGCAGGTAAACATGTGTATGTAGAAAAGCCATGCTCGCACAACCCGGCCGAAGGCGAAATATTGGTGGCAGCTGCAGCAAAGTATAATAGAATTGTACAGATGGGTAACCAGCGCAGGTCTTTCCCTAACATAATCAAAGCCATGAGCGATTTGCATAGCGGCATAATAGGCCGGGTATATTCTGCAAAAGGGTGGTATGCCAATGCGCGCAAGTCGATTGGAACCGGAAAAGTAACTGCCGTGCCTACACATCTCGATTACGATTTATGGCAAGGCCCTGCTCCGCGCAAACCTTATAAAGACAATCTGATTCATTACAACTGGCATTGGTTCTGGAATTGGGGAACGGGCGAAGCGTTAAACAACGGTACGCACGAGTTGGATGTAATGCGCTGGGGGTTAGGTGTTGATTATCCTACTAAAGTTGTTTCCGCGGGTGGGCGGTATGCCTTTAACGATGATTGGGAAACCCCCGATACACAAACGATTACCTACGAGTTTGCCAATAAAACTTCTATTCTTGGGATGGAAGAAGTTGTAATGAATTATGACGAGTTTAAGAGCGGCAGGGGTGTGGTGTTTTATGGCGAGAAGGGAACTATGGTAATTCCCGGTGGCGATGATTACAGTGTGTACGAATTAGGAAACAAATTGCTGAAAGAAGTAAAAACAGAAATTCAGCAGGTAGATGCTACCAACACGATGGGAATGGGAGAGAAGTTGGATAGTCTGCATTTGAAGAATTTTATTGAGGCTGTGCAGGGTAAAGTAAAACATACATCGCCAATAAGCGAAGGCCATAAATCTACTTTAATGCCACAGTTAGGTAATATTGCCTGGCGTACCGGGCAAACCGTATATTGCAATCCTGACACAGGTCGTATTCAGAATAACAAAGCTGCAAACAAACTCTGGAGCCGGGAGTATGAAAAAGGGTGGGAAATGAAACTGTAATACTATCTAAAAACTATAATCCGAAATTCGCAAAATGAAACATCTAAAATTAGTGGTATTGCTCCTGTTGGTATTTCAAACAGGGTTTGCTAAACCTAAAGAAAAGTGGATAAAACTTTTTAACGGTAAAGACCTAACGGGTTGGAAACTTGTGAATGGATCAGCTTCTTATCAGGTGGTAGACGGAATGATTGTGGGTACCTGTGTAAAAGATTCTCCCAATTCATTTCTGGCTACAGAAAAAGAATACGGAGATTTCATTTTTGAAGTACAGATAAAGATCGATGCCGGTATTAATTCAGGTATTCAATTCAGGAGTTTGCAACGCGAGGGCGATGGACGGGTAAATGGTTACCAGATGGAGGTGGATCACAGGCCTGAGCGTGGGTGGTCGGGTGGAATTTATGATGAAGCACGCAGAGGTTGGTTATATCCGGTTGAACTTAATCCTTCCGCGAAAGCAGCGTACAAGTGGGGCGAATGGAACACGTATCGTATTGAGTGCATCGGTAACACAATTCGCACATGGGTAAACGATGTGCCTGTTAGTTATCTTGTAGATAATGCTTCATTAAAAGGATTGATTGGCTTACAGGTACATTCTGTTTATAACGAAGAAGGTTTAGGAAAGAAAACGTATTGGAAAAACATCCGCATTCAGACAGAGAACCTGAAACCAAGGCCAGTTGCTGATATCACTGTAGTAAACCTTATACCCAATACCTTAACGGATATGGAGAAGCAACAAGGGTTTTCTTTGTTGTGGGATGGAGCTACTACAAACGGATGGCGGGGTGCGCACAAACAAACCTTTCCCGATAAGGGCTGGGAGATAAAAGATGGTGTACTTTCGGTATTGCCTTCAAACGGGGCAGAGTCAACCAATGGAGGTGACATCATCACAAATGAAAAGTATGGAGCCTTTGAACTAACTTTTGATTTTAAGTTTACTGAAGGAGCAAACAGTGGTGTAAAATATTTTGTGGATGAGAAGTATTTATCCACCGGCTCAGCTATTGGACTTGAATACCAGATTCTGGATGATGTTCGCCACCCGGATGCAAAAGAAGGAGTAGTAGGAAACCGCACATTGGGTTCGTTGTATGATCTGATTCCTTCTTTAAAGATTCAAGACATACCACGTGTATGGAATGAAGGACGTATTCGGGTATACCCGGATGGCCGCATTGAACACTGGCTTAATGGCAGAAAGATTGTGGAATACCAACGAGGCACACCCATTTTTTATGCCTTGGTAGCCCGTAGTAAGTATAAAGACTGGGAAGGTTTTGGTATGGCTGCCAAAGGGCATATTCTTTTACAGGATCATGGTAATGCTGTTTCATTTCGTAGTATTAAAATCCGCGAACTGAAATAACAACTATGAAACCAATTAAAACTGCGCTGCTTTCTTATGGTATGTCGGGCGAGGTATTTCATGCTCCCTTATTGCATGCTCATCCGGGCTTCGAAATTACTACCGTAGTTCAACGTACCAGAAACACCGCCAAGGACCACTACACTTCGTGTAACGTTGTGCGCTCAGTCGATGAAGTCTTTGCTGATCCTTCCATTGAGTTGGTTATTGTGAATACGCCAAATGAGTTGCATTTCAATCAGGCATCGCGTGCGATACTGGCCGGTAAACATGTGGTGGTTGAAAAACCATTTACCGTTACCGTGCACGAGGCCGATCAATTGATTGAACTGGCAAAAGAAAAGAATCGTGTGCTAACGGCATTTCAAAACCGGAGATGGGATGGTGATTTTCTAACCTTGAAAAAAGTGTTTGATAATGGATGGGTTGGGCGTGTGGTAGAATTTGAAGCACATTATGATCGCTTTCGTAATTATGTAGAACCTAACACGTGGAAAGAAGAAGCCGGAATAGGAAAAGGAATTTTATATAACCTCGGTTCGCACATGCTCGATCAGGTGTTGGTGCTGTTTGGCATGCCGGAATGTATCGATGCGCGCCTGGGTACTCAACGTACGGGTGGTAAGGTAGATGATTTCTATGATCTGCGGCTCACTTATCCGGGTGTAAATGTGATTGTGAAATCGAGCTACCTTGTGCGTGAGCAAGGCCCACGATATCAGCTGCATGGTACGGAAGGATCGTTTGTAACAGCCAGCAATGTCGATCCGCAGGAACAAGCATTAAAAGAAAAGAAAGTACCTGGAAGTACCGGCTGGGGTACAATGCCCGAAACCGCCTGGGGAAAATTGAATACCACCATTAAGGGTGAGCATGTGCAAAAAAAAATTGAAACCATTCCGGGTAACTATCTCGGTTTTTATGATAATGTGTTTGCCGCTGTTCGAAAAGGCGAAGCATTAATGGTAAAACCAGAGCAAGCCCGCAATGTAATCCGGCTTATTGAAGCTGCTTACGAAAGTAATAAACAACGTAAGGCGATAAACCTTAATGATTAGGTATTTTAATATATACTAACAACAACCTATATGTCCTATATAGAAAATTTATTCGGTCTCAACTCTAAAGTTGCCATTGTTACCGGAGGCACAGGAGTATTGGGTAGTGCCATGTGTAAATCTTTAGCTAAGGCCGGGGCATCGGTGGTGATAGTGGGCCGTAGAAAAGAAGCAGCCGATCAATTAGCTAAAGAAATTATACGCACAGGGGGTAATGCATTTGGGGTATCTGCCGATGTGCTGAATAAAGAGCAACTCACTTCTGCAAAAAATATTATTCTTGATAAGGTTGGTAAAATTGATATTCTGATAAATGGTGCTGGGGGCAATTTACCCGGAGCAGTGGTAACACCGGATAAAACCATCTTCGACTTAAACATTGATGATTTTAAAAGTGTAGTTGATCTGAATTTAACGGGTTCGTTGTTACCTACTCAGATTTTTGGCGAAGCATTGGTTGCCAATAAACAAGGAGTCATCATCAATATTTCATCCATGACGGCCATTCGTCCACTTACCAGGGTGTTAGGCTATGGTGCAGCCAAGGCAGCCATTAGCAACTTTACACAATGGCTGGCAGTAGAAATGGCCAAAAAATTTGGCGAAGGTATTCGCGTAAACGCGATTGCGCCAGGCTTTTTTCTTACCGAACAAAACCGTAATCTGTTAACCAATGCCGATGGGAGTTTAACAGAGCGGGGCCAACTCATTATTCGCGGAACTCCATTTAATCGTTTTGGTGAGCCTGATGAATTATGCGGAACTTTGCTTTGGCTTTGTTCCGATGCTTCGAAGTTTGTATCGGGAATTGTAGTGCCGGTAGATGGAGCGTTTAGTGCGTATGGAGGAGTTTAGAAGTCGATAGTAGTTAGTCCTTAGTACTTAGTATTTAATTGAAGGTTGTCTAATTTCTAAAATCAAAACCAAACAACGTTTGAATAACGCAACTAACAAAACATGGTCTAACTACCGCTGGGTAGTATGCGCGCTGCTCTTCGCAGCTACTACTATTAACTATGTAGACAGGCAGGTGTTGAGTTTGCTTAAGCCTGTACTTGAGAAAGAGTTTAACTGGAGCGAGATTGATTATAGCAATATAGTAATGGCCTTTAGTGCTGCCTATGCATTGGGCTATCTGGTATTTGGCCGGGTGGTAGATTGGGTAGGTACAAAAATGGGGTATGCCATTTCTGTTTTCTTTTGGAGCATTGCTGCCATTGGTCATGCCTTTGTGCGTTCTACGGTTGGTTTTGGTTTTATGCGTGCTTTTTTGGGAATAAGCGAAGCCGGAAATTTTCCAACAGCCATTAAAGCTACTGCGGAGTGGTTTCCAAAACGTGAACGGGCATTAGCTGCTGGCATTTTTAATTCGGGCACTAACATTGGTGCGGTGGTAGCTCCGTTGTTAATACCCTGGATTCTTAGTGCATATGGCTGGCAGGAAGCTTTTATCTGGACTGGCCTTGTTGGATTTGTATGGCTTATCTTCTGGTTTGTGTTTTATGAAATCCCATCGCGACAAAAAAGATTATCGCCTGAAGAGTACAAATACATTCACAGTGATGAAGACGAGCAACAAGAAGAAGGAAAGCCAATTAAATGGATAAAGTTGCTGGGCTTTAGACAAACGTGGGCATTTATAATGGGCAAATTTTTTAGCGACCCGGTGTGGTGGTTTCTGTTGTTCTGGCTGCCATCGTATTTTACCGAAGTGTATGGTGTAGATTTCAGAAAACCCAACTTACAACTTGCAATCATTTACACGGCTTGTACAATTGGAAGTATTGGGGGCGGGTATCTTTCAAGTTGGTTGATAAAAAAAGGCTGGCCCGTATTTAAAGCACGGAAAACTTCTATGTTGCTGTTTGCGATAAGTGTAATGCCCATAATGACAGCCCGGTTTATAGATAACATTTGGGGTGTAGTGGCCTTAATGAGTTTAGCGGTAGCGGCACACCAGGCGTGGAGTGCCAACATTTTTACTACTACGTCCGATATGTTTCCTAAAAAAGCTGTGAGTTCGGTAGTTGGTATTGGTGGAATGGCCGGTTCAATGGGCTCGTTTTTATTTCCCTTGCTGGTTGGGCATTTATTAAACCATTATAAACTACTGGGCAACATTACTACCGGGTATAACATTCTGTTTTTAATCTGCGGTTTTGCTTACCTGTTTGCCTGGCTACTGATGCATTGGCTGGCTCCGAGGATGGAGCGGGTGAAGGTGTAGGGGATTAGTGTATGAGCGAGGGGTGAAACGGCTGGGGCCTGGCGAAGTGAAAACGCCATATTAGTTTATTGTTGTTTTATCCATTCATAAATCGGGTCAATACCTTTCATAAGATCAGAAAAGCTCATTTCAATTTTAACATCAGGGACAAGCGTACTCACATCTTTCTTATTGTATTTAAAATATTTGGTGGAATAATTGACTGTCAATTGTGAAGTTGGTAATTGGAAATTTTTCACCTCGCCAAAATGATTTGGCTTTCCTGATGTTTCTTCACCTACAAATATTGCATGGGTCATCCGTTTGAAATCCATCGCATTTATTATTGCAGAAGAAAATGTTGCTCTGCCCAAAACCACATACGTTTTTATAGTTGGATTTGCTTTTAAAAATTTTGATAACCTTTCAATAAAGGCTGTGCCTTGTGCCGAATTTCCCCCACCGTTGTATCGCATATCAAATACAATCTTTTCAATAGACTCAGTAGATAGTATGCTAAATGCTTTTTCTTCAAACTCTTTAAATGAAGGTAATTTGTCTGCCATTTGGTTATTTCCATACGCTAATGCGACTTCCTTACTCAAGCATTTATTGTATTGCATATAGTATATCTTTTCATTCGGATAATAAAAATCAGTAAAAACCTGACTTTCATTTCTTGTACTGAAAGCAAGAGAATCGGGTTTAACAGAAACACTGTTATTCCGATTCATTTGCGATGGTTTCAATATATAAGTTCGATTTTGATTCAAACCAAGCTCAACCTGCTCTGTGTTTGCAAAGCCAAAATATTCCAAAATCTGAAGAGAGGGAATAGTTTTGGGAATTAGTGATTTTACCGTTGCTTGATTATCAACAGCGAACAATGTACTCAAACTGTCTATTACAACAGTTAACGGAACATTATTGATTGATAACACTTTACTTCCCAATATCTTTTCATTTTCTAACGTTGTATGCAGTATATAAAGTCCATCACTTGCCCAAAATAAACTTATTGGAAGAATTTGATTCGCATTTAATAGCCGGTTAAAATTTAACATGGTATGCGAATCTCCAAATTTTGCAATTAATTGCTGAGCTTTCAATGCTATTTGAAAGTCATTAAGATTTTTACTTTCCTTCTTAATTGCATTTATACCCGACAAAAAATCTTTACTGCTTCTTACTGTAAAGAAATTATAATGTTTTGTGGGCAACACTTTAGCCAGGTAGTCTAAATCTGTATTCCAATCCATTTTTACATTTTGAGAATACATTGTAAGGGGCAACACAACTCCTAATACAAGTAAACTAATTTTCCTCATTTAACTGTCGCTTTTTTCACTGTCTCCAGAAATTCTGACTAACGTTTTGGGTATTCCCTAAGTGGGGGCAATCAAGTAGCTATGTCTAACAAACTTACACAAATTCGTCCTTTTGGTGTATTTGTCTGTAAACCCCAGTATTGGTTTTGCCTGAAACAAAAACAGTCAGGCTCTTAATCCCGACTGTTTTTTATTATGGTTGTGTTGTTATTGCTTATGCCACCCGCATTTTATTAATTACTTCTATTTAATACGTAACAACCGGATGCTCGCTATTCCTTTAAAAGCTTCACTATAAGTACAATACATGTTATCGGGGCATATAATATGCTCCGTAATGGCAAAATGCTGGTAAACAATATGTTTGCCGTCAGGATGCCAGGAGGGGCTCATTGACATGAAACCAAGGTAATCTCCTTGTTTTTGTTCATAGAAGTGTTTGTGTGGAACTACCTTAAAAACATCTGAACCATCAGCATCCATAACGTAAACTCCCTTTGTATTCCAATAGACAATATGATTGCCGTCAGGTGAAACCTTGGGATACCTATTGTCCTCATCTTTTGTGGCATTAAGTCTTGCTATCTCCATTTTTGTCTCTATATCATGGATCAGAAATTTTCTCCAAATAGACATATTATCGATACTCTTTCCTGATATTATTCGATTTCCATCTGGAAAGAAATCAGGTGTGCCTCCTGATTGAAAAAGGTATTCATTGCTAGTCCTGTTTGTTAAAATATGCCACAACCCACTTGGATCAGAAGCACCACCTCCATGATGCACATACACAATACTTTTACCATCTGGACTCCAAGTTGGAGAAAAATCACTTCCAGTTGGTAGCACTGATAATCTCAATAAACTATCTCCGTTCAATTTAATCTTCGAAATTACTCCATATGAAGAATTGAATGCCACCCAGCGTCCATCTGGTGAGAGATCAATACCATAACCAAACGCTGTAATCATGGTTTCTTCTTCCGTGGTAAGGTCTTTTTTCATCAACCTGGTATGGTTTGGAAAATCGCTATACACGCTTCTAAAAATCAGGTATTTTCCATCGGGTGTAATGGCTGGCTCCATTTCGGAGTAGGTAAACCAAACTGGTAATTCTGTTACCTGCCACAACACTTCACCCTCATTATACACAGGGTAAGGGTCATCGCTACAGGTAAATAAACCTGCTAACAGAACAACCGCAAAAAAAATAGTGTTTCGCTTTGCTGTCATTTTGCTTTATACACTTTCATGGTCTCGGATTTCCCTCCACTATAAAATATTTTCACATAGTAAAAGCCTGGCATCCATTGCCGTGCATCAAATTCTTCCGCAAATGTGGTAAGCTGTTCGGTTATTAGATGTCTTTCCTCAATCCTTTTGCCTATGGGATCATAAATTTCTATGCCCACTTGTTCATCTTCCGCAAGGCCAGATATTACTATTTCGGAATTGGCCGGGTTTGGATAAGCAGTTGCCACACTGCTGCTCATTCGTAACTGGCCGTTATCGTAATACACATTTTTATAACCTGTTTTGGTTATGCCGTTACACATAACATCGCAACGTAAGTTGGTGTTGGCAGTTATGGTGGTGTTAAGTGTTGAAGACGTAACTCCCGTGTTTGTCCAGGTAGAGGCAGTAAATAATTTTTTATACCACTGATAATTTGTGGGTGTGGTCGCGCAGTTTACCGCACTGGCTGTCCAGCTACCTTGCTGCCCTTGCTCCAGCAGATCGGGCCCGTCAATGACAACCGTGTATTCAGGCTTGCCCAACAGCGAGTATCCAAAAACTACATTGGCTGGTGTAGATGGATACCAACCAATAAAAGAAGGTGTGCTTGTATTAGTGTAAACCTGATAAACATAGGTTTGCAAGTTAACCGATTGGGCGCTTTTGCCCACTACTTCGGTAAAGCCTAATTGGTAATTGGGAGATTCTTTCGACCAACCTGTCGAGGTGCCTACACTTCTGCCCCAGGTATAAAACTCATTATTCTGGTAAAAGGTGGTGCCGGGGGCAATACGCACAGCATGGCGTATTACTTTATAAGTGCCGTTGAGCGGCCCGCCCCCGTTGTTCATAAACTGCATAGTGTACATGCCGGTAGAGCTGTGTATGCTGCCGCCCGTCCAGGTGTGCTGGCTTACCTGCCAGGGGGCGTGCATCATTTCCATAGCTTTGCCTGCATCTATTTTTCCATAACCCATTTCAAGGTTAAAATCATTGATATACTGATAGTTCTGATTTCCTCTGTCAGCAGAAGCCTTTATAATCCCCTCCACATCATTGGGGTGTAAATTGATATTGATCGATTTAATAAGCGCGGCTAAACCGGCCACATGTGGCGTGGCAGCAGAGGTGTTTACAAAATTTTCATACAGGTTGTCTTCTACTCTTGAGGTAGTTATAATCAGAGATTCTGATCCAGGAGCAACAACATCAATGCCGCCACCATAATTTGAACTCGCCAATCTTCCACCTGAGCCATCATTGGCACCAACCGCCAGTACCCACTCTTTATCATAATCAGCAGGATAATGCGATCCCGTTGAACCATTATTTCCCTTTGATGCGACCACCAAGGTTCCAAACTGGTTCGCGTAACGTATTGCATCGCGCACAGTTTCACTGTAGGTTCCACCTCCAGAACTTATATTAACAATATGACAACCAAAACCATAATAGGGTACTGAAGCTTCCACTATTGCTGCCGCCATATCGGCTGTGGTCGAGCTTCCAGAGGTTGATTCTACTATTTTAAAGGCATACAGCCGGGCACCAGGCTTTATTTTATTGGGGCCGGTATACTTGCCTCCTGCCAGTCCTGCCACACCTGTGCTGTTATTCCACCTAGCTCCAATTATCCCGGCAACCTTAGTTCCGTGACTTCCTCCACCAAAAACATCGTCATCATCTGGATCAGAATCATCATTGACATAGTCATAGCCGCCACGTACAATCGCTCCTGCTGTTGCTCCATAAGCACCGTTACCAAGATCAGGATGGTGGTAATCAATGCCTGAGTCAATGATTCCTACCTTTACAGTTTCGTTGCCTGTTGTAAAATCCCAGGCACGGGCAGCGTTAATATCTCCCTGGCTAAAGTCTGTGCTCTCAAAACTGAGCTGCGACTGAAAGAGAATATCATTAGGTGTGGTATCATCCTTTTTTAAGATGAAATTGGGCTCGGCATAGACCACACCATCCAGATTATTAAGTTTTTCACATAATGCCGGTATGTCAGTCTTACTAGTAACCCGCAGTACAAAAATACTTGATAAATCACGGAGTATTTTTTCATTGTCTTTGGATTTTGGGCTGTTAAGTATCTCATCGGGTAACGGACGTAAAATCTTTCGGAATTCGTAAATATCTTCTACCCGCACAAGCGAATCAATCTTGGTATTCCGTATAACCTTACGAGGGGTCAACGTGTTGCGCTGACTACTCAACAGAAAAGTGGAATCGAGTACTTCACTCTCAAAGCGTACGATAATTTCTCCTTGTACATAGCCATTTTGTTGTGCATGATTGGTGCAAGGGCTAACGTAGAACAAAGCGATAATAATCAAATGTAGGTAGGCATTCTTCATATTTGCATGAATCAATTTACATTTTTTTGAGATAAAATCTTATACAAGACTGTAATATTTATTAATGGCAAAGTTGTTCAATCAGCGTGGAAAATCTTTGTTAGTAAAAGTGTCACTAAGTGGATGTTGATGCCCAAATTGTCCGAGGTACTATTGCTGCCAATTAGTGGCTATGTCTAACAAACTTACACAAATCCGTCTTTTTGGTGTATTTGTCTGTAAACCCCCGTATTGGTTTTGCCTGAAACAAAAACAGTCAGGCTCTTAATCCCGACTGTTTTGTATTATGGTTGCGTTGTTATTGCTTACGCCAGTTCTCTCAAATCTACCGGCACCACACGCGAAATCCCTTTTTCTACCATCGTAATTCCGTAAATCACATCGGTAGTAGTCATGGTGCGTTTGTTGTGTGTTACAATTACAAACTGCGAGTCTTTGCTAAAGGTGCGGATGATCGTGTTGAACTTATCAATATTAGCATCATCCAACGGAGCATCTACCTCGTCAAAAATACAGAATGGTGCAGGTTTCAATAAATACATAGAGAAGAGCAGGGCAGTAGCCGTTAGCGTTTTCTCTCCACCCGAAAGCTGATTGATTGTTAATGGCCGCTTGCCTTTAGGTTTGGCAATAATATCAATTTCAGATTCCAACGGTTTGGTAGGATCAACCAGTTTCAAATCGCAATCATCGCCTTCGCTGAACAACGAACGGAACACGCGAATAAAATGATCTTTAATAGATTGGAAAGCCACCATAAAGGTTTCGCTGGCTACACCTTCAATTTCACTAATGGTACTAAACAACGATTCTTTAGCCTTTAGTAAATCGTCTTTTTGTGCAATGATGAAATCGTTTCGCTGTTTTATTTCGGTGTACGCTTCCATGGCCATTGGGTTTATAGGCCCCATGTTGTCGAGTTTTTCGCGTATCTTGGTTACCTCAGCCCGCAGTTTCTCTTCATCAAACAAGGCAAGTTGTTCAGCTTCTTCGGGTGTAGAATTTGCCAAAACACTATCCAGGTCAATGTTGAATTCCACATTCAGACGTTCTTTAACTGAGTTAAGTTGCAGTTTACTTTCGTTTAACTGATTCTGTAACTCCATCAACAACGTATCAATATTCTGGCGTTGATGCTGCACTTCGCGCAGGTCTTTCTCAAATTGATCAATTTCACCACGACCCGAATAGTATTCTTTCTCTGCCTCGCTCAACCCTTTTTCCATTTCATCCTTCTCGGTGTACATGGCAATCAGGTCTTCATCATTACTTTGGGTGGTTTCAATAATGGTGCGAATCTCTTCTTCGTTTTCCTTTAGCTCATCCGTGTTAGTGCCAATGCGGGTACTACTTTGCTCCATCGATTCCTGCTTGAATCGAATTTCCTGATCTACACTTTTTACCCGGTTCTCCTGCTGGTGAAACGAAATGTTTTGTTCGTTGAATGTAGATGACTTATTGCTCAGCAATTCGTTTTGAACATTCAATTCAGCTGTAATGGCTTTCAGTTTCTCGTCTTGTTGCGCGAGTTCAAGGTGTGCCTGTTCAGCTTTTGGTTTCAGCTCGGCTAATTCCTGGCTTAATGTTTCAATCTTTTCAATGATATCTTCCTTACGCAAATCTGCGCTGCTGAGCATATTCGAGAATTGCTCTTGTTTGGTACGCACAGAGATGTACTCATCATTTACCAGTTTTATGGCACTTTGAGCTTCCTCAATCTGTTGCTTAAGCGTATTGTTGCGCAGGCGCTCCAGTTCGCGTTGGCGATCTACCAAAGAGTGGCGGATGTCTTCTACCTTTTTGGTAAACTCTTTAATCTCTTTATCAAGCTTTTCTAAATTCTTCGCACGACCTATTTTCTTGCCTTCAAACAAACCAACAGAGCCACCCGACAAGCTAAATCTGCGCTTGGTTACTTTGCCGCTCTTGGTAATAAATGTATTCTCATCGGCCGGCATGTTTTTTACATCACCTTCATATACATACACCTTATCGAGTATGTAGGCCATTAATTTGCTGTACTTCGGATCGAACTCGATAATTTGCGTAGCCGGAAAGGCATTTGCATACATCTGTACGGTTGAAGGCGAGAATTTTTCGAATGAATCGAGAATAAAGAAATTCGCCTTGCCTTTGCTGGCATCGCTTAATATGTTGATGGCCTCGTACGCTTCAGCTTCGTGTTCTACAATGTAGTAGTTAAGAAATGGCTCCAAATAGTTTTCAATCGCCACCCGATACTCTTCGCTGGTGGCCAGAATATCTGAAAGAAGGGGAGCATTTTTTGTCCAGCTTACATTTTTCTTTAAAAACTTAATAGCTTCAGGAAACCCTTCGAGATTTTCAACCAGCGATTTTGTTAACTGAAATTCATTCTGTCGTGCATCCAGTTTACGGCCGGTCTCGGTCATCTCCTCGCGAATCATCTCAATGGTTTTTTCCAACGAGGTTATGCGCTGGCGCACATCTTCTTCTTCGCGTTTTAATTTTTCGAGGTAAGAATTTTTTTGCTGAATCTCTTCATTCAGAATCACGGTCTTCTTCTCAAACTCGGCAATGCTGGCACTTTGTTGAGAAGTATCGGAAGTGGTACGTTCCAGTTCTTGTTTGAATGAAGAAATCTGAATCTCCCTAATCTCTAATGATTTGTTTAATTGAAACGATTCTTCCTGCTTGGCGCGATACACCTGGCGCAAGGCATCCGATTCACCCTGTAGGGTATAGGTAGAAGCTTTTTGTGTTTCATAATCAGCTTTCAGGGCTTCAACCTTATCAGATATTTCTTTCAGAATCTGGCTGGCACCTTCGCGTTCAGTTTCCAGACTTTGAATACTGAAGCGCGCACGCTCGTTACTTTTTTTATCCTGATCAATTTGTTCTTTCAGGTTGGTTACCCGATCGTTCAAAAAACGCAGACGCTCGTTCTTGATTTGTTTTTCGCTTTCGTACTGCCTGATCTTTGAAACAAATTCGTTAATCGTCTTCTGGCGAGAGGAGAGTGTCTTCTCTTTAATAATAAGTTCGGCTTTCGATTTTTCAATCAAAGCCTCTTTCTCGGCTACTTCGGCCGCGAGTTTGGTTTTGCGGTCGCTCTCCTGTTCAATTTGTTTTTGTACCGTGGTAAGGGTGTCTTTTTGTTTGTTCACCACCACCTTGGCCAGGTTTATACTCTTGTCTTTATAATCTTCTTTAATCTTATAATACTGTTCTGTTTGCCGGGCTTGTTTTTCCAGGCTCTTCATGTTTTTCTCAATCTCGAACAGCAAATCTTCCACACGTTCCAGATCGGCATCTGTATCCTCCAGTTTCTTCAGTGTTTCCTTCTTACGCTTTTTGAACTTGGAAATTCCAGCGGCTTCTTCAAACAACATTCTGCGCGAGTTGTCGCGGTCGTTCAGAATATCATCCACCATCCCCAATTCGATAATAGCATAGCTGTTGGAGGCAACGCCCGTATCCAGAAAAAGATTGGTTATATCCTTCAGGCGGCAAGCTACTCCGTTCAATAAGTACTCGCTTTCGCCCGAGCGGTAAAGCCTGCGCGTAATAGTTACCTGCGAATATTCTGTAGGCAGGATATTTTTAGTGTTATTAATGGTAAGCGAAACCTCGGCCATTTGCTGCGGAGAACGTTGGCTGGTACCATTAAAAATCACGTTCTCCATTTTTTCAGAACGTAACGCGCTGGTTTTCTGCTCGCCCAGTACCCAGCGGATGGAATCCACCACGTTAGACTTTCCGCACCCGTTTGGCCCTACAATACCGGTAATCCCTTCGTCAAAATTGATCACTATTTTATCGGCAAAACTCTTGAAGCCCTTGATCTCCAACTTCGATAACTGCATGAAACCTGTAAGAATTTAGTGGTTGTAAAAAAATTAAGATGGCAAAGATAACCGGAGGTTTCGCATTTGGAAAAGGAGTGATGCCCAAATCATCCACATTTTATACCCTGTTAAAGATGCCGGAAAAGGCTGTTTTTCCAATTATTTAGATACCTTTGGCAGGTATGTTTGACAATGCGCAATTTTGGATATGGCTGATTGTAATTGTAATTACATTAATAGCCCGGGCTAACAAGAAAAAACAACAACAATCCGAACACGATCAACCCGAATTTGGTGGCCCGCAAGAGAGCAAGCCAATTTCATTTGAAGACCTGTTGCGCGAAATTCAGGCATCAAAAGCTCCCGCCACAAAACCCGTGGTGCAACCTCAAACCCAATCTAAAACCATTGAATATGTGGATTATGATGACGATTTGGAAGAGGAGAGTAAGCCATTAGAAAAGGCGAATTATAAAACCGAAGACGAAATCTACTCTACCTACGAGAAGGCAAAGTCTGAAGCCTTTAACCGGGCCTCTCTGGAAGAGACCATGCACGTAGAAGATACCGTGGTTACGTACGAAAAATTTAAGGGCTATAAACGCGAGCGTCAAATGCCTCTTGCAGGTAATTATGTGAAGGAGTTGCGTAATCCAACGTCATTTAAAAGGGCCTTTATATTGAGTGAAATCCTAACTAAGAAATATTAAAAACCTTATTTTTTGACGAAAACATTACTTTCATTAGGTAAAGTTTTTTTAAAGATTGTGCTTTGCAGATTAGGAGGCGTGTGCTAAACGCCCAGATTTGAAAAAGTAGTATTGCAAGGGCCACAGGAAACTGTTACCTTGCCTTTAATTTTTTGCTTGATATGGTTGGTTTTAAATACCTCACTTGCAGCTTATTAGTTTTTGCTGTATGGCATCCTTTCCGGATTGATAACAACGTGACAGAACCACGTGTAAAACCCTGCGAAGAAATTCAGGTAACCTATAAGATTAAGAATACCTCCGACAGCCAGGCCAATGGCGAAATTGAGCTAAAGTTTAAAGACGATAAGCAAACCTATACCAGTTACCTTTTTTCGGGCGATAGCAAAAACAACCGGCTGAATATTACCGAAAGCAAAATTACCGAACTGAATGCGGGCGATTATAACCTGTACATTAGAAACAAAGAAGGTTGTACCCGGCACCTAACCATCAGGATTAAATGAAGAGAAATTTACTTCCCCGCTTATTTCTCCTGACGTTACTTGGTATTGTTGCTTTGGCAGCCGATGTAATGGCTCAATCTCCCGTAGTAGTGCTTTCCGATAAGAAAGATGCTTGCCGCGATTTACTTGATGCCGGTGGCGCACCGGGAACTGATGGAACGCTTGATAATGGTTCGATTAATGTTACCGTTACATCAGGCATTCCACCCATTAGTCTTTTTATTATTGGCCCTACCAATTTGGTAGGCATTCCCTTAACCCTGGGTGTTCCTTTTACGGCACCTGATCTTAAACCCGGGGCTTATGTTATTGTAGTGCAGGATGGCAACCCGGCCGACTTCAATGGTAATTTCATCATTAATGGCACCACCGATATTAACGTGGCTATTGACTCTGGCTTTCCCATTAATAGTACAAGTTGTGGTACACCTAATGGCCAGATATCAATTAGTGTTACTGGAGGAACTTCTAGTTATTCATACGCCTGGACAGCAACCAATGGTTTTACATCCACCTCAGAAGATATTACTGGTCTTACCGCTGGTGATTACACTGTAGTGGTTACAGATAATGGAACAAACTGTTCTCAAACACTCGGCCCCATTACAGTTCTGGAGCCACCTGCTCCTTCTAATGCAGTGCTAAGCCTTACAGGAGCAAACCCCGTATGTGCAGGCGAAGCAACTACCTTAAAAGTTGATATTACCGGGGGTGCTGGCCCGTTCACGCTTACGGTTACAGGCTTAGGCACAATAAATGGATATGCAAGTGGTGCAGATTTTATAGTTGCTCCCGTAGTAAACACTACTTATACACTTACAAATGTTACAGATGTAAATGGTTGCCCTGCTACAGCAGTTAGCGGATCGGTTAGTATCACAGTAAACCCTGTACCCGGTGCTCCCGCTGTTACCTTTACACCCAATACCTATTGCGTGGGGGCAAGTATTATCGCGCCAACAATAACAGCACCTGTAGGTGGCAGTACTTATCAATGGTATGATGATGCCGGACTAACTACCTTGTTAATCACCACCACCACCCCAACTAATGCGCAACTGGGTTTTAGTAGTGCAGCAGCCACAACAAAAACAGTTTTTGTAACAGAAACCAACAGTTTTAACTGCGCTGGGCCGGCCACACCGGTAACATTAACCGTTAACCCTGTTCCTGCCGCACCAGCTGTTACCTTCAGCCCGTCTTCTTATTGTGTGGGGGAGGTAATTACACCACCTGTTATTACTGCGCCTGTAGGAGGTAGCACCTACACCTGGTATAGCGATGGAAGCTTATCCACCGTAATTGCCACCAGCACCACACCCACCAATGCCGCATTAGGGTTTAGCAGTGCTGCTCCTGTAGTGCGTACAGTATTTGTAACCGAAACCAATGCAAGCGGATGCCCGGGCCCGGCTACAAGTGTAACATTAACCGTTAGTGTTGTGCCATCTGCACCGGCTGTAACCTTTACTCCTTCTTCTTATTGTGTAGGAGATGCCATCGTACCTCCTGTTATTACTACCCCGGTTGGCGGCAATACCTATCAGTGGTATGATGATGCCGGATTAACAACACTGTTGGCAACCACAACCACTCCAACCAATGTTCAACTTGGCTTTAGTAGTGTGGCAGCCACAACCAAAACAGTTTTTGTAACCGAAACGAATAGTAGTAATTGTACCAGTACCGCTACCGCAGTAACCTTAACGGTAAACCCGATTCCAGCTGCACCAACTATCAACTTTAATCCATCTACCTATTGTATTGGTAACATAATAACGCCACCAACGGTAAGTTCGCCTGTTGGCGGAAGCACCTATACCTGGTACAGCGATGCCAGTTTAACCACCATACTTACAACCGGAGCAACACCGACCAATGCTGCTTTAGGATTTAGTAGTGCTGTTCCTGTTGTACTTACTGTATTTGTAACAGAAACCAACTCAAGCGGCTGCGAAAGTGCTTCCACCAGTATTACCCTAACTGTAAGTGCAGTACCGGTAGCTCCGGCTGTAACCTTTACGCCCAGCAGTTATTGCGTAGGCGATGCTGTATCACCACCATTAATTACTACTCCGAATGCAGGCAGCACGTATACATGGTACAACAATGCAGGCTTAACGATAGTACTTACAACAGGTACCAATCCAACCAATCTTGATCTAGGATTTAATTCAGTTGCCCCTCTGGTACGCACGGTGTATGTAACAGAAACCAATGGAAGTAACTGCACAGGCCCGGCTACACCGGTAACACTAACGGTAAATGCGGTTCCTGTTGCACCAACTATTACATTTTCTCCGTTAAGCTATTGCGTGGGTGAACCCATTACACCACCAACTGTTAACGCCCCTGTGGGGGGAAGTACGTATACCTGGTATAGCGATGCAAGTTTAACTTCAGTACTTACCACCGGAACTGCCCCAACCAATGCGTTGCTTGGGTTTAGCAGTGTTACGGCAAATACCCGCACTGTATTTGTAACAGAAACTAATGCCAGTGGCTGCGAAGGGCCATCAACCAGTATTACCTTAACCGTTAATCCGGTTACCTCAGCTCCGGCCATTACTTTCAATCCATCAACCTATTGTGTAGGAGAAACGATAACATCTCCCACAGTAACAAGTCCGGTACCATTTAATACCTATACCTGGTATAGTGATGCCGCCTTAACAACACCACTAACTACGGGTACCAGCCCAACTAATGCAGCACTTGGTTTTAGTTCTGCTACGCCAATCGTTCGTACCATTTTTGTAACTGAAATTAATGGTAGTGGCTGCGAAAGTGCTGCAACAACCATTACATTAATTGTTAATGCAGTACCATCGGCTCCGGCTATTACCTTTACACCCTCATCGTATTGTGTAGGAGATGCCATTGTTGCTCCTTTTGTAACTACTCCAGGCGGAAGCAGCACCTATACCTGGTATAGCGATGCAGGTTTAACTACAGTATTAACTACGGGTATCAGCCCCACCAATGTACAGCTTGGGTTTAGTTCCGCTTCCGCGGGAAGTATAACCGTTTTTGTTACTGAAACAATAAGCGGTTGTGCAAGTATTGCCACTCCGGTTACCGTAACAGTAAATGCATTGCCAACAGCATCCATTTCGGGAGATGTGACTATTTGTAATGGACAAAATACAAATCTGACATTTACGTTTACCGGAACCGGCCCCTGGAATTATGAATATTCAGATGGCGTAACCACCTTCTCTTCTTCGGCAGCTACCAGTCCGGCCATTGTTTCAGTAAGCCCCACAACAGCAACTACCTATACCCTAGTATCGGTTGAGGATGTAAACTGTACGGGAACGGTTTCAGCCACACCTGTACTCATTTCTGTTGATGATCCCCCCTCAATTGCGTTGGGAGTTACTGCAACCATAAGTCCGGTTTGCTCAGGAGGAAACAGCGATATTGAAGTTGCTGCATCTGAAGCAGGCGTGAGTTATCAACTCAGAAATAATGCAGATAACAGTTTGATTGGATCTGCTGTGGCCGGAACAGGTGGTACAATTACATTACCAACAGGACCTCTTACGGCTACCACTACATTTAATGTGCTGGCAACACGCGGCATTTGTACTGCGGTGCAACTAACAACTACCGCTACAGTAACCGTTGCCGGGGCTATCAATGCCGGGCTAACAGTAACTGCCACAGCAAGCCCGATATGCGAAGGCACCAGTTCAAGTATACAAATTGCAGGCTCTGAAGTAGGAGTAACCTACCAGCTAAGAAATGATGCCGATGACTCCTTAATAGGAACTCCCATTGCCGGAACCGGAGGCACTATTACTATTTCAACCGGTGTATTAACCACGGCTACAACCTTTAATATTCTGGCTTCGAATGGTACGTGCGCCATTGAGTTAGCAAATCAGGCAACTGTGGCAGTAGATGTAGATCCAGATCCGACCCTAACCGTTACCGGACCGGCCTCTACTCTGTGTACGGGCGGAAGTGCTTCTATTCTGGTCGATAACTCAGAAATTGGGGTTAACTATCAATTAAGAAATGATGCTGATGATAGTGCTATTGGCACTGCTGTGGCAGGTACTGGTGGTATAATAGCCTTGTCAACCGGGGCGTTGGCAGCTACAACTTCATTCAATGTGTTGGCTACCGGTGGAGTTTGCCCCGCTGTTGAGTTAACCACTATTATTACTGTAAATGTGGCTGGTGCTGTTAACCTAACCTTAGGTGTAACAGCCGATCAAACCGCATTTTGTGCGGGTGGTGGAACTAACATCAATATTGCCAACTCTGAAGCCGGGGTAGATTACCAGTTGCTGAACAACGCAGACGATAGCCCGTTATCAACTGTGTTTGCCGGTACCGGTGGTACGTTAGTAATTCCAACAGGAACGTTAACGGCTACTACCGATGTGGCTGTGTTGGCAGCCACCGTATCGTGTGCAGCCAAACTAAATACCATAATTAACATAACCGTTAATCCATCGCCCGATTTATCATTCAATGTGGCGGTTCAGAGCAGTCCGGTTTGTTTTGGAGCAACCACATTTATTGTAGTGTCAAATTCAGAAGTAGGCGTAAGCTATCAATTGCGTGATGATGCTACCGATACACCGATAGGGGCACCTGTTTCAGGAACAGGATCTTCCATAAATCTGCCAACAGGCAGTTTAACAGTTAATACAACATTCAATGTTTTTGCCAGTATTGGACCTTGTTCGGGTGAGTTGATAAACACAACATCTGTTACGGTATTACCAAGCGGTGATCCACTTTGTGCACCTCTTAATAATTGCGCTACGGTTGTAATTATACCGAATACTACAGCAGCTACATGTGGTGCCTTAGTGCCCGATGGTTCTGTAACCTTTGATATTAACCCGGCTACTCCGGTAGTAAATATTATCGGGGTTCGTATTGAAATAAACGGGCCTGTTTCCAATACCCAGTTTAATAACTTTGTATTTACAGGTTTGCCGGTTGGAAATTATACCTACACCATTGCCTATGGCGATGATCTTACTCCTGCCTGTATTAAGACCGGGGTTTTTGATATTCTCCCTTCCGGAATACCTGATGTTGTTGACTTTACAGTAGCTACAACCGCTTTCAATTGCTTGGATACAGATGGTTCCATAAGCCTTACCGGCTTTACCGGCTCGGCTGATATCGATTATACTTACCATGTATATCTGGATGGTGATGTAGTACAAACCGGAACGATTACTGATGACCAGGCTGCGAGCGGATTGTTTGTAATTTCGGGTCTGGCTTTGGGTACCTATCAGGTGCAGCTAACACAAGATCAGAGCACGGTAAACACCTGCATAAGTTTAATTGCTTCGGTGTTTCGTGAAGCAGTTGTTGCAGAACCTGCAGGTGGATGTGGTTTGTTTGTGCCTAATATTTTTACACCCAATGGCGACAATAGCAACGATACTTTCTTTATCCGGAATTTACCAACTAACGCTAAACTGGTAATAACCAACCGATGGGGTAAACAAGTGTACACCAGCAGCAACTACCAAAACAACTGGACAGGTGACGATGCAACAGATGGGGTGTACTATTATCAATTGGTAGTAGATGGCCAGAAATATACGGGTTGGGTGGAGATTATGCGGGGGAATTAAACACCTCATCCGGCCTTTAGCTTCTTTTTCTAAAGGGAGAGGGAGTTACCAGAAATTTCAGAGTGCAGCCAGAAACTTCATCGTATCTACATTATCAGCGTAATCCCAAACTTCGGGTTGCTGCGCTTTACCAAAGGCCACGCTGTTCGGGTACCAGCCATTTGCCGATACTACACATTGCAGTTTATCTGTATGCGATTGAATTTTTTGTTGCAGATCTACCTGATCCACATAACGCTCAAAAAACAAAACCGAGATAGGGGATACAAGGTTTGCGCTTTCGGTAAGTAATACAAAGCCAGAATCTAGAAACGGAGTTTGATTTACCAATAAAATTGATTTCTGATAATCGTAGTTGTTGGCGTATTTATGATGGTGGATAATTTCGCCATAGACTGCCCACGAGTCCAGCAACTTTGTAAAATCATACTCTTCGGGTACAAATACCTTTGCCACGTTCCGGCATCCTAACCCGAAATAAGTAAACACATCTTTACCTAACTCAGTCAATACTTCACTAGGTTCTTCACCCATTAGGACCGCACATGACGACCTGTTTTTTCGAATGATGTGAGGGCGTGATCGGAAATAATATTCAAAGTAGCGTGAGGTATTATCGCTACCCGTGGCAATCATCGCTTCAGCAGCATTCAAACGATCTTCAATGATAATTTTTTCAGCAAAGCGTGGTTCAATTTCAATAAGCCATTTAATCAAGACTTCAATTAACGCATCTTGCGAACTGAGCTTTACCAGCGCTTTGTGTCCACTTATTAACACACAAAGCAAATCGTGAAATCCAACCAAAGGAATGTTGCCAGCCATAGCAATTCCAACCAGTTTTTCTGAGGGGCATACCGGATAGCTCGCTGTCCAGGTTTGCAGGGTGGCCTTATCCAGAAACAAAGCAATACCATCCAGCGCAGATTGAACCGAGACCGGGGTAAACCATGCGTTAGTAAGGCCGGCACGCTCATAAATTTGCTCACGTTCAATCTTGCTCAGGGCTTTAATGCGATTGCCCAACACTGAAAAGGCATTTATTCTTGTTTCTAAAGTCATTTTAATTAAACTTTTAGGCTTACCGGGTTGTTTTGAGGAGTGAACAAGTAGCCGTATTTTTGCGGCAAAAGTAGGAAATCTGAACAAAGGGCGCTATGGCGATTAAAATAACTGACGAATGTATTAACTGCGGGGCCTGCGAACCCGAATGCCCCAACACCGCTATTTATGAAGGTGGCCGCGAATGGAGTTGGGCAGGAGGCACTGCACTTACCGAAGTAGAACTGGAAGATGGATCGAAAGTAGATGCAAAATCGGCACAAGACCCTGTGTCTGATGAATTTTATTTTATTGTTTCAGGGAAATGTACCGAATGCACGGGTTTTCATGAAGAGCCACAATGTGCGGCAGTTTGCCCGGTAGATTGCTGTGTTCCCGATCCGGATATGGTTGAAAGCAAAGAAGAACTTACCGCTAAAAAAGCCTGGTTGCATAACGAGCAATTACAAGCGTAAACCAACTGCTGGTTTCTTGTGCCTGGTTTCGGGTAAATCAGTGTAAGTAAGAACCCCGCCCACTCAATATAAATTACTATTACCGGTCACTGAAAGCGGATTGACAAAATACCGGAGTAGGAACAACTACTGCATCTTACTCCGTTTAATCATATAGGCCTGCAGTACATCGAAATAACCAGTGTTAATATCGGCCGAGATAAAATCAATCTTCAACTGGTTACACCGCATCTTTAGGTTTTGGTGGTATTCCGATAACTCTTTTTCGAAACGGTCTTTAATTTCCTGTGGATTAAGCAGCAGTTTTTCTCCACTTTCCAGGTCAACAAATTCATAGGGCCGATCGTCAAACTGAAAGGCAAGTTCGGTGGTGTGATCGGTAACATGAAAAAGAATCACTTCATGCTTATTATGTTTAAGGTGTTGCAGCGCTTTAAATATTTCCTCCTCATTACCACCATCAAACATATCGCTGAAGATAATTACCAGCGACCGTCTGTGCGTTTTTTCGGCTACCTCATGTAATACTTCGGCCACGCGCGTACCCTTGCCAGGGGTTATTTCGGTGCGCACACGTTTTTCTAATAATGTAAATAGTTTATCGAGGTGCGAGGCGGTTGACTTAACGGGTGTAAGCTCTTCAATCTTATCGGTAAAAAAACAAAGCCCTACGGCATCGCGTTGCCGCGAAAGTAATTGGGCAAGGGCCGAGGCAGCATAAATACTAAAGTTAAGTTTGGTATGTTTTCCTTGCGGATAGTACATGCTCGAAGAGCAGTCCAGAGCAATTACACAGCGCAGGTTGGTTTCTTCTTCGTATTGCTTGGTGTAGAGCCGGTCGGTGCGGGCAAATACTTTCCAATCGATGTGGCGGGTACTCTGGCCTTCGTTGTAAAGGCGATGTTCGGCAAACTCAACCGAGAAACCATGGTAGGGCGACTTATGCAGCCCGGTAATAAAACCCTCAACCAATTGTTTGGCCAGCAACTCTAAGCTGCCTGCCAGCCGAATATCTTCCACACGCAAATCCACACCCTAAAATTGTAAAAAATCCTATATTTTCTTTGACTTTCGGCAAGTTTTCAAGGCAAAAACCATGGGTAAGCTTTGCATGGCAGGATTTTCCTCTTACCTTCGATTTAACCTAATTACCAAAAACCTAACTATTACCTGATTGTGGAAGAGAATAAGACTAATGGAAGAGAAGAGATTTTCTCTGAAAAAGTGAAGGCCGGTAAGCGCACCTACTTTTTTGACGTGAAGTCAACCCGCTCCAACGATTTTTACCTGACCATTACGGAAAGTAAAAAACGGTTTAACAAAGATGATGAGGGATTTACCTACGAGAAACATAAGATTTTTTTATACAAAGAAGATTTTAACAAGTTTCTGGAAGCCCTTAACAACACCGTAAACCATGTAAAGACAGAGCTAATGCCCGGTGTGGATTTTGATGCGTTTGACCACCACCGCGAGAAAGAAGAAGTAAACGGAAACCCCGCAGTTGACTCTGAACTGAAGTGGGATTAAAACAAGAGAACCTAACCTAAACCGGAATGACCCTGGCCTGATAGCCGGGGTTTTTCTTTTTAGGTATCTGTAGTGGTATAGTTGCTGCCGTCAGGTTTTGCAACTGTCGGAAGACCTTACAGCAATTAAAAACACCCACGCCTTTGCCGGTGTTCTTCACCGGCAACATCATAGTTCAACTAGTCAAATTATCCTAAATTTGATTTCATGCTTGTAAAGCAATACCCCGAGTTTATTACGGTTACTGCGCATGATTGGTTTCTTTGCAACTGTCGGAAGACCTGACAGCAATTAAAAACACCAACGCAAGGGTTTTGAGAAAGCGCAGAGTCGAGGCGGGTAACTGCGAGGAAATAAAAAAGTAAACCCGACATGTGTCGGGCTTCTTTACTATGCTTCTATCTTCTCAAAATACAGCCCCTTAAACTTCTCCTTCTTCATCTTAACGTAAGTATCGGGGGCGACTATTTCAAGATAAGACTTTCGGTTTCTAGTGCCAAAGGCAATGTCTGATCGATAAAACCCGTCTGGCAAGGCATAAGAAAAAGTTGCTTTAGGCCCAATCGCTTCCTCATAGTTTCCACAAACTTCGCAATGCTTTGTTAAGAGTCTGCCTGAAAAAGGAAGATTACGAGTTATAATCAATTGATAAAATCCAGGGGACTGCTCAAATTCTTTGAATAGAATATTCCCATAATTATTACGCTCACAAAACTCTTTGAATTTCAATGAGACAATAAAACCAAAATCATAGGGATGAGACACATCAAAGGTTTTTTTCTTCTGTTTATAAAATGGATTGTGATAGTCAAATTTCTTGAGGTAGCCACACTTTGTACAAAGTGGGGGATTGTCATGTTGTACACCCTCATACATGAAGGTGTCATTATCTGAACCAATAAGTATATATCCTACTATCATCAGTGGCCAAATTGAGTACCACGCCTTTGCCGGTGTTCTTCACCATAGTCGTTAACTTAAGGGTTCTTTGAGTGAAAATTTATATAGGGGCAGGTGCCCCATTGGGGCAAAATTTGTAATTTTCTCCCCATAATTTTGTTTTTATTTTTAAAAAGCAGGCTTCTTCCC